>FWWM01000298.1_pt1 | contig 132473 bp, 113 predicted proteins | sample 2228351 | NCBI WGS metagenome assembly FWWM01 (sample SAMEA103939774, study PRJEB20133) | metagenome
GCCCGAATCGAATGCGGGGCTACCTACCCTACGGATGGCTCTGCTGCCCGTGCTTGACGTGCTCCCCTTCTTCATCGCCCAGGACAACGCCTACTTCCACCAGGAGGGGGTCATTGTTGAACTGGTGCCGGTCAGCAGCGCCCTGGAGCGAGAGCAGCTACTGGCTGCGGGCGAGGTCGATGGTATGCTGACGGATGTCATCGGACCGGCGATCACCAACGCTGTAGAATCATCGGTCCGAATCGTGGCTGTGGCCCGCCGGGCTTACGAGAACGCTCCTCTGTTCCGCATCCTGGCTGCCCCCGGCAGCGAAGTCGAGTCGCCTTCCGACCTGGGCGGGGTGACAATCGGGATCAGCGAGAACTCGGTGATCCAATACCTGGGAGACCGGCTGCTGGTTGGGGCCGGTCTGTCGCCAGAAGAGATCGTGTACGAGTCGGTCCCCAGCATCCCCACCCGCTTCAGCCTGATGATGGAAGGGCAGCTTGGCGCGGCCATCCTGCCCGATCCTCTGGCCCAGGCTGCGATCGAAGCGGGCGCCATCCCGGTGCTGGACGATACCAGCCTGGCCGAGGAGCAATACAGCCAGAGCGTGTTGAGCTTCAGCAACACGGCACTGGAGCAGAAGCCAGAAGCGGTCCGTGCCTTCCTGCGGGCCTGGTTCCACGCTGTGCGGGACCTGAACACCGACCCCAATCGGTTCCGTGCACTGTGGCTGGAGAACACCAACGTGCCGGAGAGCGTGCAGGATACCTACGAAATACCGCCTTTCCCGGTCAACGAGATCACCAGCGAAGCGGTGTGGCAGGATGTTGTTGACTGGTTGCTGGAGCGCGGGATCATTGACCAGGCTCCACCCTACGAAACGAGCGTGGATTCCAGCTTCTTGCCCCCACAATAACGGCGCTGAGGCCGCTCGCTGTGGTAACATAGCAGGCCGGGTGGGCTTCCCTGCCCGGCCTTTGTGCGACTATGATCCAGATCACTGACCTTACGTTTCGGTACGGGGCGACTACCACCCCCATCTTTGAGGGATTTTCCTGGCAGGTGGCGCGGGGCGAAGCCTGGGCGGTCATCGGGCCTTCGGGCTGCGGCAAGACCACCCTGCTGTACCTGGTCGCCGGGCTGCGACAGCCCACAGCGGGCAGCATCCTGGTCGGCGAGCAGCCCATCCATCGACCTCGCCCGGAGACGGGTTTGATTCTGCAAGACTACGGCTTGCTGCCCTGGGCAACCATACGGCAAAACGTCGCGCTGGGGCTTCGCATCCGCCGCTTCTATGGCCCGGACGGCAAACACGTCCCCCGTGGTTATACTCCAGGCGACGAGGAAGCCCGCGTGAACTACTGGATGGAACGCCTGGACATCGCCGGGCAGGCAGACAAGTATCCCAGCCAGGTTTCAGGCGGGCAGCGCCAGCGGGCGGCCATCGCCCGGACCCTGGTGTTGGAGCCTGACCTCCTGTTGATGGACGAGCCTTTCTCCTCCCTGGACGCGCCAACCAGGGAAGATCTGCAAAACGTGGTGGCGGCATTGCACCAGGAGACAGGGATCGCCGTGGTACTGGTGACCCACAGCATTGAGGAGGCCGTCTTTTTGGGGCACGAGATTCTTGTCCTGGAGGAGCCGCCCAACCGCACCGGTCGCGTTGTGGACAATCCCCAGGCAGCGACGGCGGGCTACCGCAGCACCCCGCTCTACCTGGAACGCTGTGGCCAGATTCGCGCATTGATGGGGCTGACGACCTGATGCGTTGGACGTGGCGCAACCTGTCGCTGGCATTGTTGATTTTCTTTGCGGGCTGGACCTTGACCGCCGCCCTGATCAGCCGGGAGATCATGCCCTATCCCTGGGAGGTGATCCCAGTCTTCTTCGAGAAATTCTTCGTGCCGGAACCGTCAGGACAGGCCGGGGGATCGGACCTGGCTCTACCGCTGCCGCTGGGCGAGCTGGGCCGACATTTCGTCGTCAGCGCTTACCGGGTGCTGCTGGCGATCTTCTTTGCTGTGATTCTGGCCGTGCCCATAGGCCTGGGACTGGGCCAGATCAACGCGCTCAACCAGATATTTTCACCGCTGATCGGCATCGTGCATCCCATCCCCAAGGTTGTCTTCTTGCCGGTCATCCTGGTGCTCTTCGGCTCCGGGGACGCTTCAAAAATCTTTCTGATCACCCTTATCCTTTTCTTCCAAATCTTGGTCGTCGTGCGTGATGAAGCAGCCGGGCTGCGCCCCGAGCTGATGCTCTCGGTGCGCAGCCTGGGCGCTGGGCGACGTGCCCTCTTCCGCTTTGTCTATATGCCCGCCTCTATCCCGGCTGTGCTTACCGCGCTCCGCGTTTCGGTGGGGACAGCAGTTGCCGTGCTGTTTATCGCGGAGACCTATGCCACACGCAGTGGCCTGGGCTACTACATTGTGGTTCGCACCTGGCAGGCACTGCGCTACCCGGAGATGTATGCGGGAATCCTGGCGATGGGTTTGCTGGGTATGGCGCTCTACTTCACCGTGGATGCCCTGGAGCGCCGGTATGGCCGCTGGCAGCACGCTGGTTAGCACATCATGACCTCTTCACAGCAGACGGAACGGGCGCATTACGTGCAGGAGATGTTCGGTCGCATCGCAGGCCGCTACGATCTCATGAATCGGTTGATGACATTCGGCCAGGACATGCGCTGGCGGCGTTTTGTGGTCCGGCGGGCCGAACTGCCCCCAGGTGGACGTTTACTGGACCTTGCCACCGGCACGGGGGACATCGCCTTCGCTGCCGTGCAGCAAGCTCCAGGCCTCAGGGTTGTGGGCGTGGATTTTTCCCTGCCCATGATGCGGGTTGGCAGGCAACGGTGGTCGGGCAGCGCCGTCCTGTGGTGTCAGGGAGACGCGCTGGCCCTGCCTTTCGCGGAGGGCACCTTCGACGCCGTTGTTTCCGGCTACTTGCTGCGCAACCTGGTTGATCTGGGTCAGGGTTTGCGGGAACAACTGCGTGTCGTCCGCCCCGGCGGTATGGTGGTGGCCCTGGATACGACTCCCCCGCCCCGCACGCTGCTGCGCCCCCTGATCGTATTTCACCTGCGCCATGTGATTCCATTATTGGGCCGCCTGGTTGCCGGCGAACCCGATGCCTATGCCTACCTCCCGGATAGCACACAGGCCTTCAAGACGCCGCAAGAGCTGGCTGCGGATCTGCGAGAGGCCGGACTGCAGGACGTGGCGTACAGGACTTTCATGCTCGGCACAATGGCCGTCCATTGGGGACGTAAACCCCTCCTGTAACCGTGCACCCGGCTAGGCCGCCACGTTGTCCCAGGACTTAACCCGGACTATAATGCTGATCAGACAGATACGCTCTAGGGGGAGACTGAGCGCATGACTGAAGCAACTGAGGGGCAACTGGATCGTGCTTATGACCTCATCCGCCAGAACCGCGCAGAGGAGGCCGTCCCCATCCTCCAGGCGGTACTGCTAAACGACCCCAAGAACGCAGATGCCTGGTGGCTCTGGGCCAATGCAGTCAGCGAGCCGGAGGAAGCTCGCGATGCCCTGCAGAAGGTCCTGGAATACAACCCTGACCACGCGCAGGCCGGGGAGATGCTGGCCCAGCTAAACGAGTTGTACCCCCCTGTTCCTGAAGAGCCTGGCTCCGAGATGCTGGACTTCGATTTTGCTGAAGGCCCCGACTTTGACAGCCTCACCGCAGACACTGCAGAGCAGGAGGCTGTGCCAGGCGAGGCCGCCGCTCCCTCGGTTCTTCCAGAAGCTCCCCCTTCCGTGCCGGAGGGCGCGGGCGCGGAAACGGCAGAAGCGCAGGCGGTGAGGATTCAGCAGTTGGAGGCGGAGACCGAAGCTGCCACCCCAGCCATTGATTTCGGACCTCTTTTCGAAGAAGAGGCAGAAGGAGGGGAAGGCTTCCCTCCCTTTGAGGAAATGCCGACTTACGATCTGGAGGGAGAAGAGGAGGAAGCAGAAGCAGGGCCGGAGGCCCGGCCTCGCCGCCGCCCCGTTCTGCGCACGGTCCTCATCGTCCTGGTGATCCTGGTCTTGGTCGTCGGCGCTGCTGCGGTGATCCTCCAAGGCAGAGCGCCCACTGCGCCTGCCGCCGCCACACCCACCGCCGCGCAGGCCCTTGAACCCTCTATGGCCATGCAGACCGTGTTGGAAGCCGCCCAAAATGCCCTGACGGGGCAGTCCGAGCTGCTGGGGGGTGATCCCACGGTGCGCTTAGAGAGCCGTGATGGTAGCCCGGCGCTAATTATCACCGTCTGTCGGCCCGCCAGGCCAGACCTGCCTGATGCGCTCGGCATTGCCATGGAGATGGCAGCCCGCTATGGGGTTTCCGTGCAGGACGAGATTGCCATGGTGGGCGTGGAAATGATTAACTGCGAGCGGAACGACCTCCTCCTGAGCGCCACCGCGCCCATCGAGCAGGCCGTCGCTTTTGCCAGCGGAAATCTATCCAGTGAGGAATACCGCGCCGCATGGCAGTGGACATCGTAAGCGTGGCGGAAGTCATCTCTCACAGGGCAGAATCACGGTGAAGGTGGACCCCTGATTTACTTTGCTCTTGACCTCGATACGCCCTCCGTGGCCTTCGATGATCCCGTAGCTGACGGCCAGCCCCAATCCAGTGCCGTCCACTTTGGTGGAGAAAAAGGGGTCAAATATCCGCGCCATATCGCTTTCCGGGATGCCCTGGCCGGTATCTGTAAAAGCGATGAAGACCTCCTGGTCCCGCTGCTCGACTTTGACGGTGAGGGTCCCTCCATAAGGCATCGCCTCCTGCGCGTTGAGCGTCAGATTGAGGATCACCTGTTTGATCTGGTCTTCATTCACGCGGACAGAGGACGCTGACCCGATCTCCCGGACGAGTTTTACCCCGGTTCGCTCAAGCTGCCGTTCCACCAGCTTGAGCACGTCTGCGACCAGCTTGCCGATATTGAGAGGGACCATCTCGCCAGAGCCGGGGCGGGAGAAATCCAGCAGATTGCTGACAATCCGCCGGATGCGCTGTACGTCCTGCTCGGCCACCGTCAGCAGCTCCTTGTCCACGGGTCGCTGCGACTCGATGTCTTCGATGGCCAGCTCAAGGCAGTTTCGAATGGCCTGCAGGGGATTGTTCACTTCGTGGGCTATCCCGGCTGCCAAGCGGCCCAACGAGGCCAGCTTTTCGGAGCGGATCAGTTGCTCCTGGGCGGCCCGCAACTCCTCGGTCCGCTCGACGACCATGTTTTCCAGGTTAAGGGCGTAGTGCCGCAACTCAGCATAAAGCTCCGCGTTGCGGATCGCCAACGAGGCCTGCCCTGTGATCGATTCCAACAGGCGCAAGTGGCCCGAATCATAGCGCTCAGGGTCGCTGTGACCCAGCATGATGATGCCCAGCGCAGTGCCGTGGTGGACGATCCGCGTTCCAATCACCGCATGGCAGCACTCCAGCAACAGCGGATTTCTTCGGTCCGTGATCAGTGTGGAGTGCCCGGTTTGTAGCATCCTCCCCAAGAGCGAATTGGGATCGTCGGCGAAAGCCTGGATGTCTGCCTGGGTCAGGCCGTGCTGATTCAGCACACGCCAGGCCGTAATGCGCTGGTGCTGATCAAATAGACAGACCAGCGCCTGCTCGGCGGGCAGTTCCGTGGTGCACACGGAGAGGATCAGGTTGAGCAGGTTATCCAGCTCCAGGCGCTGGTTGAACTCCCGCCCGATGCGCACCAGGGCCTCCAGTTCCTTGTTGCGCCGCTCCAGGCGCTCCTCCAACTGACGCGCCCGCAGCTTGCTGCGGGCCCGGGCCAGCAACTCGTGAGGGTTGAACGGCTTGAGCACGTAGTCGTCAGCCCCCAGGCCCAGCCCTTTGGCAACGTCGGTTGGCTCGCGCGCTGCCGCTGTGATGAAGATGGTGGGCGTGCGCGCTGTGACCTCACTCTGGCGGAGGCGGCGCACCACCTCGAAGCCGTTCAGGCCCGGCATCTGCACATCCATCAAGATCAGGTCGGGGCGCAGCAACTCCGCCTGCTCCAGTGCAGACATCCCGTCGGCCACACCTTCCACCGCAAAGCCGTCCCGCTCGAAAAGGCGACTCAGCAGCACAACCATATTAGGCTCATCATCAGCGATAAGAACCAATGGTTTTCGCTCTGGCATCAGGATGCTCCTTGTCTCCAGAGGCGCAGGGAGAATCACTGCTTACTCACGCTACCCCAAAAACCGTCGCCAGGCAATACCTCGTACACACGGATGGGCTGTGCTACAATTCGGAGTAAATCAGCATGTGTGCACAGAGCCGGGTAATGGGAATGCCGCCCAAGATCACTTCGGGACGTGTTTTGTGGTTGTCCGCTGTAAAAGGGGTTGTTATCGGCACAGCCCTGGTGGCCACTTTTCTGGTGGGGTTTTTCGTCCGGGATGGCCTGGTCCCCGTCGTACCAGGTTCTGTCCTAGCCGATCCTCCGGAGCGCTACCCGCTGCTGACCGAAGTACAGCGGTTGCTGGAAACACACTACCTCCGCGAATTGCCCGGCCAGGACGAGCTTGAATATGCGGCCATCCGGGGCATGATCGGAGCGCTGAACGATCCGTATACATTTTTCGTCGACCCCCCGGTGGCCCAGAGCGAATCCGATGTCCTGGCGGGGCAGTACGGCGGGATCGGGGTGCAGGTCCAGCATGCGGCGGACGGCCACTTCGTGCTCTACCCCTTTCCGGATGGGCCTGCCGCTCAGGCTGGCATCGAAGACGGCGACATTTTGCTAGCCATTGATGACTGGACTGTGGAGCCGACCGCACGGATTGATGTTGTGGATCAGGCCCTGCGGGGGGAGGTGGGCAACGACAATGGCGTCGCGCTGCGGGTGATGAAGCGCGATTCCGGTGAGGAGCGCCGGTATGAGATCGCCTTTGCCGTGATCGAAGTGCCGTCCGTTGTTTGGCGCCGGCTGGTAGAGGACCCTCGCATCGGCTATGTGCAAATTCTGCGTTTTACCAGCCGCACGCCAGAGGAACTGCGTGTTGCCTTGCGGGAACTTAACGCGCTGGAGATCGCAGCCTGGATATTGGATGTCCGGAACAACGCCGGTGGTTTGCTGCAAGAGGCCATCCAGGTGGCCGACGAGTTCCTCGATGAGGGTGTGATCGTGTACGAGCAGACTCGTGAAAACGAGCGCACCTATAATGCCGAGGCCGGCGGGGAAGCCACTGAGCTGCCACTGGCTATTCTGGTGAATCGTGGCACCGCCAGCGCGGCGGAACTGGTGGCCGGCGCGTTGCAAGACAACGAGCGGGGCATGGTGATTGGACAGTCGACGTATGGTAAGGGGTCGGTACAATTGATCTTTCCACTCTCAGATGGGTCGTCAGTGCATATCACGTCGGCGGAGTGGTTCACGCCCAACCGCACCCAGCTTGAGCGGAACGGTCTGACTCCCGACATACCGATGATCCCGGCAGAAGACGGGCGCGATGTAGAGTTGGGCGAGGCTGTCTACCGGCTTCGCCAGCAGTTATAGCCAGGCAGGATTGACCCCGCGAGGATAACGCCCATGAAAACCACAGCACCTGTTACGTCCTCCCCTCCCCCCGAAGCCCTGGAGCTGCCACGTTTGGGCAACCGCTGGGAGATTGTTGCCATCGTCATTGCCTTTGTGGGGGTTGCCGTGGCTGCCTTCTTCGCCGGTTTTCTGACGGCGGGGGGCGCTTCGGCTGGCTCCTTGCAGCAAGGGGAGAACACACCTCCTGAGTTCGAAGTGTTTTGGGAGGTGTGGGACTACGTCGAGAACGAATTTTACTACGATATCCCTCCTGTTACGGACCGCACCTACGGCGCGATCCGGGGCATGCTGGCGACTCTTGGGGATGATTACACTTCGTTTGTGCAGCCGAGCATTGCCATCATGGAGCGGGAGAACGTTGAAGGGGTTTTCGGCGGCATCGGGGCCTACGTCCAGCTCAACGAATTCGGGCAGTTGGTGATCGCCTATCCGTTCCCCGATCAACCGGCAAGCAACGCCGGTTTGAGGACCGGGGATGTCGTGCTGAGCGTTGACGGACAATCCCTGGAAAACCTGACCCTGGCCGAGGGCACCACACTCATCCGTGGACCGGTGGGAACGACGGTGCGCCTGGGGATTTTCCGTCCGGAGACGGACGAATACTTCGAGGTGGAGATCGAGCGCGCCCGGATCGAGATTCCCACGGTTCGTGCCGAAATGCTGGAGGGAGGGATCGCTTACGTTGCCCTCTTCAACTTCAACGGTATAGCCACGCTCCAGCTCGAAGGCGAGCTTTCCAGGCTGCTGGAGCAAGACCCGCGCGTGTTGATCCTCGATCTGCGCGGCAATCCGGGAGGGTTGCTGGACGAGGCGATCAGCGTGAGCGATCTCCTGCTGCCGGAGGGTGTGGTGGCTGTGCAGCGCACTACCCTGCTCCAGGAGCCGCGCATCTTCTACTCTGACACGGGCGATGTGGCCGAAGATGTTCCGCTGGTTGTCCTGATCGACGGCGGCAGCGCCAGCGCATCGGAGATCGTAGCCGGGGCCATCCAGGACCGGGACCGGGGGGTGCTGATCGGCACGACCACTTTTGGCAAAGGTTCGGTCCAGCTCGTGCACGACCTCTCCGATGGATCGCAGTTGCGTATCACCTACGGGGCCTGGTATACCCCCGATGAGCATAGCATCAATGGCTCAGGCGTTGCGCCAGACATCGAGGTCGAAGTGCCCGAACAGTTCTCCTTTGGAGAAGACCCGTGGCTGGACGCCGCCCTGGAGTACATCAACGAGACCTATCCCGTTCCGAGCGAGCAGTGACCGAGTTCTATGGCGAAAACAGCAGCTAGTGACCGTAAAGTCGTCGCAACCAACCGCAAGGCCCGGCATGATTACCATTTGGAGGACACCTACGAAGCCGGGCTGGCGCTGGTGGGTTCGGAGATCAAATCCATCCGGGCTGGCCGGGTTAATCTGCGCGAGGGCTATGTGGAAGTCCGCGACGGAGAGTTGTGGCTGGTCAATGTGCACATTGCCGACTACAAAGAATCCGGGCCGTATGGCCACGATCCACTACGCCCTCGCAAGCTGTTGCTCCACCGCAAGGAGATCGACCGGCTGATTGGCCGGGTCCAGGAGAAAGGGTACACCCTCATTCCCACCCTGATGTACCTCAAGCGGGGGCTGGCCAAGGTGGAGATCGCACTGGCCCGTGGCAAGAAGCAGTATGACAAGCGGGCAGCTATCGCCGAGCGCGACAGCCAGCGCCAGATCGAGCGCGCCCTGCGCGAGCGTCGGCTTGAGTGACTAGCCATCCCACCAGGTTGATCTGTGGAAATCGCTCCTGAGCCTCCCCAGGTCTGGCCCACCTCTATCCGGGGGATAAACGACCTGCCCGCCCCGGTGAAGCGGGCGATTTACCGCACGCTGATCATTCCCTGGGTTCATGAGCGCTACGGCATCGATCCGGAGACGCTCACGCAGAACGGCCAGCCCGCAGTAACCATGAATTGCCCGGCGGGCACACGGGCCATGGAGATGAGCATCTGGCATCAGCCCCAGGCCGAGGACCCCGTGATGTACATCAACATGGCGGACACCTTCAACAACCAGTTGATGGTCCTGTTGGTGGTTGTGAACGATCCCGAGTCTCCACGCTTCCCTATAGACCGTGATCCGGAAGGGCAACCCACCCAACTGGGCACGCGAAGGCGCAATATCCCGGCGGAAGTGGCCGCCATGAAGGCCGGGCTTGCCCCTGGCCAGATTCGGGAAGGGCTGCGGGTCTTCCGCACTGCGGTTCCGGTCTTTGAGCAGTTTGTGGCAAATGTGGGCCACGATCTGTTCCTGATCGAGCCGCTGGCCTACCACAACGCGATCACTTTTGAGCGGTACGGCTTCAGCTATCTCTCTGGCCGTCGGGAGATGGAGCGCATCCACCGCGAGTTCCTGCCCGGCGGCGAACTGCACCGCAGGCTGGACAACTCCACACCGTTTCGCCACCCCGACGCCTGGAAGACTGTGCGCGGGCGCTCATGGGCGATCCATGATGGCATACTGGGCTATCCGTTCACAGGATTCCAGATGTACAAGCGGATCGGTGTTCACGCCGGGGTCTGCACCTTTCCGGACGCGCAATGGTGATGCCTCGACGGTGATGCCCTATGAGTGCACGCCGCGAGAATCTCACGCTCTTCCCTGAGCACCTCAAGCGAGTTCTGGACGCTGCGCGGTCCGCCCGCCCTATCCCAGCCACCCCCTTGAAAGCTTTCGAGGTAGTTCGCCAGAGGCTGATGGACCCGTCCGGCGTGGCAGACTCATCGGCCACAGACTACCTCCTTGTAGATTGGCTCGCCGAGCAGATCGCAGAGGGATTAAGCTGGCACCGCCAGCATTACCACCTTTCCCCACCTGACCCTGCCTGTGGCCTTGAAGAGGCGCTGGCAGGGCTGGCGGCTGATTTCCGGCAGGGGTCTGGCGAATTAGAGGCCTGGAGTCTGCTGTATCACCGTTACGTGCGGGTTGACCTGAACCTGTCCTGGGTGCAGTTGGAGGCCGCCACCCTGCAGGATTCCCGGACATTGCGCCGCCGCCAGCAGCACGGGCTGCACCGGCTGGCCCATCAACTGTTGCATCGGGAACGCGAGGCGCGGCTGGCGTCACACAGAGATCGGTTGCGTCGTGCCCTCCCTCCCGCACCGGGTTACGAGCTTGTGGGGCGCGCCGAGGTGATCGAGCAGGCATGGCAGGTGCTTGCCGGGCAGGATCGCCGTCGCCACCTGGCCTTCATCGGCCCTGGCGGAATCGGTAAAACCGTGCTGGCTGCGTCGCTGGCTCACCGCCTGCTGGAAACGGTCGGGCTGGACAATGTGGCCTGGCTCGTCCCGCCTCCCAACACGGCCATCCAGGAGGTTGCCGCGCAATTCGCCGGGGCTTTGGGCCTGTTTTCGGCTGACATGGAGGTGCTCCGCACCTACTGCCAGATGTGGGAGGTCCTGCTTGTGTTGGACGGGGCAGAACATCTTGTGGCGGGCGATACATCAGGGTGTGAGCAGCTCTGTGCCTTTCTGGATAGCGTTGCAGACGCCCGTGTGGTGATTACCAGCCGCGCCTGGTTGGGCTGCCCCTGAACTGGCGACGCGCATGCAACAGCTCGACGCAGAATGTCGCGCTCTGGATGGTCGGCTGGCGGGGCCTGCCTCTTAGCGGTGAGGCAAAGGGTTGCCCTGCCTGCCCCCCATCGGTACAATACGCTGAGCATAGCCCCCGTAGCTCAGCGGATAGAGCGACGGCCTTCGGAGCCGTGCGTCGTGGGTTCGAATCCTACCGGGGGCGTTGGTGGCCTCCCTTTCTGTCTGTCTCGCCCCATCTTGCAGGCCGCCACCCGCGCAACCTCTCTGGCGGGGCACTGGCTTGTTGTGGCGTTTCGCGCCGAGGAATGTGGATAGAGTCGAGATGAGCTTCGATAACAATTCTGGCAAGCAGCGTGTGCTTTCGGGGGTTCAGCCCTCCGGCAACCTGACCATTGGGAATTACCTGGGGGCACTGAGCCAGTGGGTCGAGGAGCAGCATAGGTACGAAAGCTACTTCTGTGTCGTTGACATGCACGCGATTACCGTGCCCCATGATCCGGCCCAACTGGCGGAGAAGACGCGGGAGGTCGCTGCGTTGTATATGGCTTGCGGCATCGACCCGGAGGTGGCCACGATCTTCGTGCAATCCCATGTGCCTGCGCATGCTGAGCTTGCCTGGATCCTGAATTGTGTCACACCGGTGGGTTGGCTCTATCGAATGACTCAGTTCAAGGAGAAGTCGGCCAAGCAGCAGCAGGAAAGCGTGAGCACGGGGCTGCTGGATTACCCTGTTTTGATGGCGGGGGACATCCTGCTGTACCAGGCACATCGTGTGCCTGTTGGGGACGACCAGAAGCAGCACCTGGAGCTGACACGCGACATTGCCCAGCGCTTCAACCACCTGTTTGGCGAGACGTTTGTCATCCCTGAGCCGATGATCCGCCCTACTGCGGCACGCATCATGGGCCTGGACGATCCAACCAGGAAAATGAGCAAGAGCGAGACAGACTCTCAATATCACGCCGTTTATTTGCTCGATCCCCCTGATGTGGCGCGCAGGAAGATCATGCGCGCCAAGACAGATTCGGGACGGGAGATTCGGTTCAGCGACGAGCCTGAGCGCGCCGGGGTCAATAACCTGCTTCAAATCTACGAGGTGCTCTCTGGGGCCGGGTCCCGTGAGGCTATTGAGGCGCACTTCGAGGGGAAGGGATACGGTGCGCTGAAGGCCGAGGTCGCCGATCTCGTGGTCGAGACGATCACCCCGATTCGAGAGCGCTACCAGGAGATCCGCGAAGAGAGCGGCTACCTGGAAAAGGTGCTGGCATATGGCGCAGAGAAAGCCCGCGCCGTGGCGGATAGAACGCTGCAAACAGTGCGTGAGCGTGTGGGGTTCCTGCCCCGCCTGTAAGAGTAAGGGGTACGGCCTGTCCACCCCGCCCGGTGAGGAGCGGCCTGGCAGCAACGCGAACGGACTGTTCGCGTTATTGCCTGGTCACACAGCCGGGCTGGCGCCGCTCGCTGGTGTCTCTCCACGCCCATGACGCTCCCCGAACTGGTTACGAGCCTGCTGCTCATCGCCCTGGTTGCGCCTGCAACCAACCTGCTTAGTGGTATTGTCCGGCTTGTGCGCCGCTCAACTGCGCGGCCCGGCTGGCTCAACGGCCTTCTGGCGCTGGTCACGGCCCTGGCCGGCCTTGTGGTGCTGATCGCGCACACGTTCTTCCTGGCCTTTTCCCCTGTGGTTGTCGGCATTCTGTTGGGCAGCGGCGTCGTCCAGGTAGTCGGTGGCGCTCTTCTTGCGCTCGTCGAGCGGATGCGAGGGGGCTTCACTGCCGAGCGGTCCTGCGGGCTGCTCAACAGCGCTATCGGATTCTTCACCCTGATCATGGCCGTTTTTGTTCCCCTTCTACCTGGCCAGTTGTTTCCACCTCCCCCTCCTGACCCCATGGCCGCCATGGCAGCCCCGGTAGCAGCGACAGAGAGTCCGACCCAGATGCCAGGACTGAGCAATTCCCCAACGGCGATCATACCTACGCCAACGGTCACCCGAACGGCCACGCCAGCGCCTACGCTGAGACCAAGCGCAACCCCCACGCGGGAACCCTACCGAACGCCCACGCCTTCTATCACCCCCACCGTGGCATTTCATTGTGGCGCTATTGTGAACTATAATCTCAACCTGAGAGCAACCCCTTCCCTGGACGCCGAAGTGCTCCTCGTGATACCGTATCAGACGGTTATCCAGGTTGGCGGGCAGAACGAGGCAGGAACCTGGTGGTTGGTGTACCATGAGGGTACCTGGGGCTGGGTAGATGGCCGATATGTCTCCCTGGATACGGATTGTGGCACGGCCCCGGTGTTGTCTGGCTGGATGAGTTGATGGACTGGCGAGGCGAGTGAAGATGCCCCCCCTGGAATTCCGCAAGCAAGAGATCGCATACATTCTGAACAAAGTGACCGCCGGCGATTCCTGCTCGGTAGTCGGCGTAGGTAGCGTGGGTAAGTCGAACCTGCTGCGACACTTCATGGAGCCGGAGACGCTGCGCTTCCACGTGGGGAAAGAGGATAGCGACAACCTTCACCTGGTGCTGATTGATCCCAATAACATGCTGGACCCCCTGCCCTCCACGCTGAACGCAGCAGTCCCAAGCGCCTGGGCCGGATACGAGATCATGGTGCACCGGCTGCACAAGGCCTTCTATCCTCTGACAGGCCTCGGTGACGAAGCCAAAGAGGCCTTTATGTACGCTTACGACCAGCTCCACGATGGAAACAATCCGTTGCTGGCCCATGTTGGTCTGCGCTACCTGGAACTGGCGCTGGAACAGCTTTTGAGTCCGGAGAGTCCCATACGGCGCAGGCAGAAGATCGTCTTTGTCTTCGACGAGTTCGAGGAGATGCTGGCCCAGCTCCCGCCCAGGTTCTTCCAGGCTTTGCGCGGAATCCGCGACGACTACAAGTACCGCCTGATGTACGTTACGTTCACCCGGCGTCCTATCCCGCAGATCGTTGAAGAAGAGGGATATTCCCAGCAGAAGCTGGAGCCTTTTGTCGAGTTGTTCACCGACAACACGCTCTATCTGGGTCCCTACAACAAAGATGACGCTACAGCGATGATCGAGCGCCTGTCAGGGCGGCAGGGTGTCAATTACCCGCCGTCCTTCCGCAATTTTCTGTTGCGGGCCTCCGGCGGACATGCGGGGATATTGCGGGCCAGCTTTCAGCTTGCCGTGCACATCCCGTTTGGGACGCCGGAGAATGAGGCGATGCACTTCCTGGCTACCAGCCAACCCGTGCAAACCGAGTGCAGAACGATCTGGGATAGTCTGACCGAGGACGAGCGTGTGGTGCTTTACCGCCTTGTCTCCGACCAGGGCGTGGGTTCCCTGAGCGCTGCTGCCAGCCTGCTGCAGAAGAAGCAACTCCTGACAGGTGAGAGTGTGCTTGAGATCAGCCCTCCCCTGTTCCGGGAGTTCGTGCGCCAGGTTGCCGTCGCCACTTGAGGCTATGACTTTTCCGACCCTGTCTTGGGCTTGCTCTTGGGTCCAATCGGGTTACGGGGGACGTAGACCCCCTGGGTATCCACATCGGTTTCGACCACGTCGGGCTGTTCTTGCTTTTTCTTGGGAGAAGCGGGGTCGCCTTCCTTGACTGCTGCCGCCTGTTCAGTCTCCCCGGAGAGATCAGGCGGTTCAGGAACCGATACAGGCTGCGTGTCTTGCTCGTCCTGCTTCGTGTGGGCGCTCAGGTGCGGCGGGAGGGCTGGTGGAAACGGCAGGCCCAGGGGAGGCAGCCCTCTGAACAGTCTTGCCAGGTTGACGATGGCCTGTTCCAGACCATTACCGATCTCGATGTCGTTCCCCGGTGTCAGGGCAAAGTTGATCTGGCCCTGGTCGCTGACATCCATTTTCAGCTCGCCCTGCAAGGCAGCCAGTTGCAGCAGTTTGTTCAGCGGCTCGGCCCTCTGCTCCTGGCTGGCCAGCGCCAGCGCCTCCACGGACATCCGCCGCTGCCGTGTATCCACCACGAGTTCTGGTGGGTCCAGGATGATGTTGATGGGGCTGATTGGGGCCAGCGAGATGCCGAGTCTCCTGCGGGTGTCGACTGCCTCTTTGATGTCCTGGACGATGGTGTTCAGGACCTGGTCAAGCTTCATCTCTTCACGGCCATAGCGAGCCAGTTGCTGGCGGATGATGTACTCAATTTCGGTCTTGAGGCTGTTCTCCAGCGTGGACTTTTTCATGTTGCGCAGCGTGACCCATAGCTCGCGGTCTGCCAGCAATGGATTGAACAGGCAGAGGATGTTGGCCCGCACGCGATAGGGGAAGAAATCGCTGGAGACGTAGCTGTCGTCATCAATGTCAATCACCATTGGCCCGCGCTCAGGGTAAGGTTCAAAGCCCTGAAGGGGCCGGATCATGTGGACACCCGGCCCAACATAGGTCAGCAGGTGATCGTTGCTGTCCAGGATCATCCATACCTGGCCGTCTGGGACGTTGACGCGCCATAGTGGGATGAAGGGGGAGAACAGGGCAAAAACGCCCGCCAGGACGGCGATCAGGGCGGGCAGGATGCTGCGCTCGCCGTAGGAGCTTCCCGGCAGGAGAATACTCGTGACCAGGTAAGCCCCAACAGCCAGGACGGCCCCCGTGTACAGAAAGGCCGTGATGACACGGAGAACCCGGCCAGCTCTGTCGCTCACCGAGGGGGCAACCAGGAAAAAGGCTATCGCTGCGCCTTCGCTGACCATGGCCACGATAACTGTGATGTTCCACCGCGCAGCCGCAATGTCTGAAGCGGATGCCTCTGCCTTGGCGGCTACGTTGATCCCCAGCCAGTTCATCAAAAGGTGCACGGCAAGGGCTGGTAACAGGCCCAGGAGCAGGGTGGCAAAAACGCGGGATGGCGAGGCCGGGTTGGACTTCCGCTTCGCAGGGTTTGTGTTATCCCCCCAGGGTGATCGCTTGGCTTCTGACATAGTAATAAGTCCTCAAATAGCTCCTTTGTCAGAGCAGACAGCGTTCCAGTAAACGCCCTTTGTTCTATTCTATACGCCATCCGTTGGGCTGACAATCATTACATGCTGACTCAGCCATTCTGCGGTCTGCGCTGCCGCGCCGCCGTACCGATTTACAATATTGGCTTAACGGGGTATGCTAGAGCAACGACGTCCATGTTACGTTGTTTTTATGTACTGGTGTTCGACGCCGCTCTTTTGCCGGAGGGGGGAGAAATAAGAAATTATGGCCCAAGGCTCATCTTCTCCACAGCCTGGGGAGGATCGGCAGTCCAACCGGGGACTGTTGATCCTGGCCCTCGCCATCGTTGCCATCGTCATCGTAATCATTCTGCTCCTTTTGACCAATACACAACTGATCATCCCACAGGCCACACCGACTGTGGCGACATCTGAATTGATCGGCGAGACGGGGGTTCCCCCAACCGACACGATAGCGCCGCCGACTGCAACTGATGTCCCGCTCACAGATACAGCGGTGTTGCCCACCAGCACGCCGCAACCGACGGCTACCGAAACAGCCGCAAGTACAGATACGCCGCGGCCAACGGCCACCAACACGCCGACGCACACAGATACACCCCAGCCGACAGCCACTGACACGGCCACCCCAACGGATACGCCACAGCCAACGGCTACCAGCACCGCCACGCGCACGAACACACCCCGGCCAACTGCCACCGATACGGCCATCCCAACCAATACACCACGGCCAACGGATACCCCTACCCCGCGCTCTGTAGCGCTGGAAGTCACGGACACGCCGGAGCCAACCGACACGGAAGTGCCGCCGACAGATACGCCACAGCCAACGGATACGAGCACGCCTGAGCCTACGGCTACCCATACGGCGACGACGGTGCCGACGGACACCCCTACTCGCACGCCCACACCGACAAGTACGGCCACTTCGACGGATACGCCAACTCACACGCCAACGCTAACGGCGACCCCGACCGACACACCGACACCAACAGCCACTCCGACGGATACGCCGACATCGACAGCGACGCCCACCCATACACCGACGGATACGCCGACTAATACGCCGACATCAACAGCGACGCCCACCCATACACCGACGGATACGCCGACTAATACGCCAACCCCAACACCGACGGCGACCTTCACGCCATCCAACACCCCGACCAGCACTTACACGCCCAGCAACACCCCTACGCCAACCGGCCCCGTGCAGATTCCGAGACCTGGCAGGCCGTATGTGGTCAGGCCAGGGGATACGCTGTGGTGGATCTCCTATGATGCTTATGGGACTGCCCTGAACTGGATCGAGATCTGGTACGCAAACCAGGACATCATCGCCAATCCGCGCTACATCTACATCAACCAGGTGCTGTTCATCCCGGTTCTGGATTGAGCAGAGAAGCCAAAGTCAGGAATGGCATACGGAAACAGGCTGTTGCGCCTGCGCACGGCCTGTTTTGATTTCGGGCGGATGGCAGGCTATACTTCAGAACACCTGAGCGGTTTGCTGGTCTGGGGCGCTGGGCACGATGAGTGAGAGATCGATGGCCTCCCGCATTTTTCTGCAGGGTCCTGCCGGGTCCGGTCGGACGACCCGCGCCATCGCGCACCTCGACAATCTGCTCAGGGCGGGCGTGGCCGCTGAGAGCATTTTGGTGCTGGTTCCGCAGCGGATTATCGGGCGGCCCTACGAGGTAGCGCTGTACGACAGAACGCACTCCCCATCAGGAGGCGATGCCACCATCGTGACGCTGAGCGGCCTGGCCAGGCGGAGTGTGGAGCGCTTCTGGCCGGTGATAGCCGGGCCTGCGGGCTTCGACCCCAGCCGGGAGCCGGTTTTCCTGACCATCGAGACCGCTCAGTACTACATGATGCGCTTTGCCAGACCGGCCATTGAGGAAGGTCTATTCGACTCGGTCAGCCTTACGCCGCCGCGCATCGCGGCCCAACTGCTGGACAATATGGCCAAGGCAGCCATTGCAGGCTTTCCTTTTGAGCAGGTTGCCGAGCGGCTCATTGCGGCCTGGGGGGAGCGCCACTCCAGCCGGTTGCAGGTGTACCGGACCGCGCAGGTGCTGGGCGAGGACTACCGGGCCTATTGCAGGCAACACAACCTGCTGGACTATGCGCTGCAACTGGAAGTCTTCATGCAGCACGTGCTGCCCGCGCCCATCTTTCAGCGAGACTTTGCAGCGCGCTACCAGCACCTCATCGCGGACGACATTGAGGAGATGGGTCCGCTGGCGCATGATTTCATCCTAGCCTGGTGGGACCATTGGGAAACAGTGTTGCTGGTATATGACCCTGATGGTGGTTACCGGACCTTCCTGGGGGCGGACCCGGATAATGCCTATGGGCTGGCTGGCTACTGTGACGAGCTTCAGACTGTGGATGAGACCCTGGCCCTAGCCCCTGATCTGGTGGCGCTGAGCCACGAAGTGCAGTCTTTGCTAGGAGAGGAATACCGGGATATCCCCCCGCCCCAGGGTGATCCGCTGGCGGCCATCGCCTATGAGAATCACACGTATTACCCGCAGATGATCGATTGGGTCGCGCAGCACGTGATCGGGCTGGTGAGGGACGGTGTGCCGCCAGGGGAGATCGTCATTCTAGCGCCTTTCCTGTCCGATGCGTTGCGGTTCTCCCTGCGCAGTCGTCTGGATGGCGCTGGGATTCCCACGTACTCCCACCGCCCATCCCGCGCGCTGCGGGACGAGGCTCCGGCGCGCGCGTTGCTGACTCTGCTGGCGCTAGCCCACCCTCAGTGGGGCCTTCCGCCGCCGCCCAGAAGCGATGTGGCTGATATGCTGGCCCTGGTCATTGAAGGGCTTGATCCGCTCCGGGCCAGGCTACTGGCGGGCATTGTCTACAAGCCGCAGTACGGCGGCGTGCTAAGCTCCTTCGAGCAGATTCAGTCAGCCGTGAGGGAGCGGATTACCTACCAGGCCGGGGAGCGTTACGAGCACCTGAGGGACTGGCTGCTCAGCGTCGCGGAAGAGATCGAGCAGGAAGGGTGGCCGCCGGACTATTTCCTGAGCCGCCTTTTTGGGGAAGTGCTCTCCCAGCCCGGCTTTGGCTTCCATGCTGATCTGGACAGTGGGCGTGTTGCCGCGCAGATCATCGAGTCGGCGCGTAAGTTCCGGCAGGTGCTTTATCCGCAGGGCGTCAGTGACTGGAACGAAGTAGGGCGGGAATACCTCCAACTGGTCAACGAGGGCGTGCTTGCGGCGCTGTACCCGCAGAGCTGGCAGGATGAGGAAGCGGATGCCGTTTTTCTCGCCCCGGCCTTCACTTTTCTGATGCGCAATCGAGCGGTTGACTACCAGTTTTGGCTGGATGTCGGCAGCCAGAGCTGGTGGGAGCGCCTGGACCAGCCGCTGACTCATCCCTACGTGCTCATGCGCTACTACCCTGCTAACCGGCCCTGGACGGACGTTGATGAGAACGAAACCCAGCGCCGCCTGCTCTATCGAATTACGCTTGGCCTGATCCGGCGCTGTCGTCGGCGGATTTACCTGGGCATCTCTGACCTCGGCGAGCAAGGCTTCGAGCAGCGGGGGCCGTTGCTCTATCTGTTCCAGCAGATTTTACACCGCCGGGGAGGGCGCGAAGAACATGTCGCCTGAAGCGCGCTTTCGCCCTGAACAGCAGGAGGTTGTTTATGGCTACCAGGGCGGGAAATTGGGTATCGCCGCTGTGCCGGGCAGTGGTAAGACCTTTACCCTGTCTTACCTGGCTGCGCGGCTCGTCGAGCAGCTAGCTACGCAGGGTCTGACCCAGGGCGTGGAGCGGCAGGAGGTGCTGGTCGTCACCTTCACCAACTCAGCAGTCAACAGCTTTCGCAGCCGGATCGCGGAAATTCTGCAGCAAGAGCGTGGCCTGTTGCCCTACATCGGGTATCGGGTGCGCACGCTGCACGGCCTGGCCCATGATATTGTGCGCGAACGTCCCGCGCTGGCCGGGCTTTCTGAGGACTTCCAGATCGTGGACGAGCGTATCTCGGATGGGATCATCCGGGATGTGGCTCAGAGTTTGCTTGGGGAATACGAAGCGGTGTTCGCAGGCTACCTCAACCCCGAAATGCTGTCCTCAGAGCGGCAGAGGCGCCGTGTTGAGCGGCAGGAGCTTCCGGGGTTGGCGGTTGATATTGCGCGCCAGTTCATCAAACACGCCAAGGATCATCTCCTGGACCCGGCCTCTTTGCGGGCAGCCCTGGCCCGCTCAGCAGTTGATCTGCCCCTGGCCCGCTTTGGCGTCGCTGTTTATGAAGATTACCAGCGCAGCCTGAGCTACCGTGGTGCGGTGGACTTCGACGATCTGGTTCGCCTAGCCATTGCTGCCCTTCGGGAGGACCCAGCCTATTGCGAGCGCCTCCGGCGGCGCTGGCCCTACATTCTTGAGGACGAGGCGCAGGACAGCAGCCAGTTGCAGGAGGAGATGCTGAGGCTGCTCAGCGGAGACCAGAACTGGGTGCGTGTGGGCGACCCCAACCAGGCGATCAACACCACGTTCACCACGGCCAATCCTCAGTTTTTGCGGGACTTCTTAAGCAGCAGAGGCGTGCAGGAGCTGCCGCTGTACACCTCCGGGCGCTCGGCGCTGCCGATCATCGCACTGGCCAATACACTCGTTAACTGGACGGTACGCCACCATCCAGTGTTCGAATTACGGGAGGCCTTTCACCCGCAGGAGATACGCCCTACCGGGCCGGACGACCCACAGCCCAACCCGCGCCCGGAAGAGGCCAGGCTGCACATTCATTATCAACCCGGCCAGAACGTTTCCCCGGAACTGGAACTGGAGCTGGTGGCCTCCAGCATCGAGCAGCTCGTGGCGGAAGGCAACCCTGGCTACACGGTGGCCGCGCTCGCGCCGGAGAACAGCCGGGGATACAAACTGGCTGAGATTCTGCACGCGCGCGGCATTGAGTATGAGGAATTGCTGCGCAGCACCACGGCGACCCGCAAGGCCGCGACCGTCCTGCGTTGGGTCTTGCAGTACCTGGGGGATCCGCTGAATCCTAAGGCCTTGACTTACCTGTATCGCGAGGTATGGTGGCCATCACATTTCTGCACGCTGACGGAGGAGGAGCAGTTGCAGGCGGCTTTGCGGGTCCTTTCTGCGTGCCGCCATGTTGAGCAGTTCGTCTGGCCCTCGCCGGGGCGTGACTGGTTGGAGGACGTGCCTGCTCTGGAGGAGCAGCCGGAGATCCTGGCTGACCTGGATACCTTCCGCAGCCGGGTCCGAGTCTGGCTGCAGGGGACCGCGCTGCCCATCGATCAGCTCGTGCTGGCGCTCACGCAGGACCTGTTTATTACGCCTTCGGATATTGCCCTGGGGTACAAAATCGCTGCTGTGCTGCGTGGCATGGCCCAGAGCAGCCCGGACTGGCGGCTGCCGGAGTTCGCGGAGGAGCTTCGCGTCATTAGCGAGAACCAGCGGAAGTTCATCGGCTTCGACGACGTAGAGCACGGCTACGAGCCGACGCCGGGGCGTGTCACAGTGGCGACCATGCATGCCGCCAAAGGGCTGGAGTGGGATCGGGTTTATCTGATGGGTGTCAGCAATTATGGATTCCCTTCCGCGCAGCCCTACGATAATTACTTGGCCGAGCGCTGGTTTGTGCGGGATGGCCTGAATCTGGAGGCAGAGGCCTTGGCCCAGCTTGATGCGCTGCTTGGGAAGTCCACTGTTTACCGTGAGGGTGTTGCCAGCGAGGGGGCGCGCCTGGATTACGCTGCGGAGCGGCTGCGGCTGCTCTATGTGGGCATTACCCGTGCCAGGCGCGAGTTGATCATTACCTGGAATATGGGGCGGTTCTGGCAGCAGGGTGGAAACTTTGTCAACCAGCCTGCCCTGTCCCTGGTCGTGCTATGGGAGCATTTGCAGGGCACGTTGCGGGTCTGAGACTTCTTCTGAGGTGAGGTGGCGATGTTGCCTGCGGCCTTTGAGTTCAGCCAGGGTAGCCTACAAGATTATGTGGATTGCCGGCGGCGATTCCAGTTGAAGTATCTGGAAGGGCAGCCCTGGCCTGCTGTTGAGGTTGAGCCGGCGCTGGAGTTGGAGGCGTATGGCGTCTATGGACAGCGGTTCCACCGGGCGCTGGAGCGCTATTACTTCGGGGTGCCCGCCGATCTGATCGGGGCGTCGGTTCAGGAGGAGCCGCTTCGCAGTTGGTGGCGTGCTTTTCTGGAGGAGCCTCCGCTCAACTTGCCGGAGACGTTGCGTGTGCCGGAGGTGCGACTAAGCGTTCCGCTGGCGGGGCAGCGGCTGGTGGCTGTGTTTGATCTGCTGGCGGTGGACCCTGGACGGCGGTTGGTGATTGTGGATTGGAAGACGGGGCGCTATCGCCCCCCTCGTGAGGTCATGCAGGGGCGCTTGCAGACTCTGGTGTACCCGTTTGTGGCGGTTGAGGGCGGGCGGCGCTTGTTTGGGGGTGAGGTTGATCCGGCCCGTGTGACGATGGTGTATTGGTTCGCGAATTTTCCGGACGAGCCGCACGTTTTCCATTACGGCGCGGCTGAGCATGAGGCAGGCCGTGGGTATCTGGCTTCTCTAGTTGGGGAAGTTGTTTCCGCTCAGGGGGATCGTGAATGGGCGTTGACGGCTGATGTGGCGCGCTGTCGTTTCTGTGTCTATCGTTCGCTTTGTGATCGTGGTGTGTTTCCCGGTGTGGAGGGGGGTGAGGGTTTTGTTGGGGATGTTGGTGATGTGCCCGTTGGGATTGAGTGGGGGTTGGATTGGGTTGATGAGGTTTCTTATTAGGGTTGCTCTTTTGCTTTTTGGTGTTTATGACTACACGAAGTAAGGACTGGCTTGTCCTTCCCTCCGACGACCGCACAGTTTCCTCCCTGCATGCTGCTATTGGTGGCCATCCCCTAATTGCGCGCGTGCTGGCCCAGCGGGGTATCACCAGTCCCCAGGCGGCCCGCGCTTTCCTCAACCCGGATGCGTACCGCCCTGCTCCGCCTGAAGCGCTCCCCGACCTGCAAACCGCCGTCGGCCTATTGCGCCCGGTATTCGCTGCACGCCAGAAGATTCTCGTCTGGGGCGATTTCGACGTGGATGGGCAAACGGCTACCGCCCTCCTGGTGAGCGGCCTGCGTGGGCTGGGAGCGGACGTCACATTCTATATCCCTCATCGGGTGCGCGAATCGCATGGCATCCAGGTAACCGCGCTACAAACGTTCATCCGCAAAGAGCAACCGGCGCTGCTCCTGACCTGTGACACAGGCACAGGCGCCCATGAAGCCATTGACTACGCCAATCAACAGGGTCTGACGGTTATTGTCACGGATCATCATGATCTGCCCCCTGAACTACCCGCTGCGGCGGCCCTCCTCAACCCCCGTCGACTGCCTGCTGACCACCCCCTTGCGTCTCTGCCGGGGGTTGGCGTGGCTTACAAGCTGATCCAGGCTCTATACACCGAAGCCGGGCAAACGGACGGGGCCGAGCAGTTTCTGGACCTGGTTGCGGTAGGCATTGTGGCAGACGTAGCGGAACTGAGGGGCGACACGCGCTACCTGCTGCAACGGGGCCTGCAACATCTGCAAGAGACACCACGGCTGGGTCTGCGCGCCCTCTTCGAAATCGCCGGACTGCAACCCGACCTGCTTTCTACGGACGATATCGGCTATCAGCTAGGACCGCGCCTGAACGCAATCGGGCGGCTAGATGATGCCACGCAAGCCGTGGAACTTCTGATAACTCAAGATCCCGTGCAGGCGCGGGTCATCGCGGCCAGGCTGGATGGCCTCAACCGCAAACGCCAGGTCATGCAGCGGCAAATCCTCGCTGCCGCACAGGAGATGCTCGCCGAACGGCCCGAACTCCTGGACTCGACAGCGCTGGTCCTCTACCACCAGGATTGGCATGTCGGATTGCTGGGCATCGTCGCCGGACAACTGGCCGAGCGTTATCAGCGCCCCTGTGTTCTGCTGGCCAGTGGGCCGGGGGACGGCCTGGCTCGTGGCTCCGCCCGCTCGGTTGCGGGGTACGACATCGGGCAGGCGATAGCCACCCAGGCTGAATTGCTACACGCCTACGGCGGGCATCCAGGGGCAGCAGGGCTTTCACTCCCTGTAGACCACATCGACACGTTTCGCCGCCGCCTCTCCCGCACACTGCAGGAACAACATCAGGTGACAACACCCCCACCCCTGGAGCTGGCGGCGGAGATCGCGCTCGACGAGCTTACCCCAGCGCTGGCCGATGACCTCCAACGCCTGGCCCCCTTTGGGCCGGGCAACCCGCCGGTGCTACTGGCAGCGACCCATCTGGAAATGGTCCGCCACCGCTTGATGGGCCGCGAGCGCCTTCACAGGCAGTTGATGGTGCGTGCCACTTCAGGAGCGGAGCGCTCCGTGCTGTGGTGGGGTGGCGCAGAGCACGCTCTGCCCGAAGGCCCCTTCGATCTGGCCTTTACGTTGGGCTGGAATACCTACCAGGGCAACCGCGAGCTGGTCCTGACGCTGCAAGCGCTGCGCGTGCATACCCCAGTGGAAGTGATACCTGCGCCGCAGGTGCTCATCGAGGACTGGCGGGCGCAGGCCAAAGACCCGGCCCTTATCGAGGCTTTTCTGCAGCAGGAACCCGCCGGGATCATCTGGGCCGAAGGAGACATACCGCAGACACTGGCAGGTCCAAAATCCTTCAGGCGTCACGAGTTACCCCAGGCTGAAGCCCTCCTGATCCACACCGCGCCCCCCTCACCCGCTGTGCTGCACCATGCCATCGAGGCCGTCAATCCCCGGCGAATATATTTGCTGGGCGCGGAGCCTTCCGAACAGTCCTACGAAGCCTTTTTGCGTCGGCTGATGGGGCTGTGCAAATACACCGTGCGCCACAGAAATGGCCAGGGGGACCTGCTGAAGATGGCAGTGGCAGCAGCGCAGACGGTGGAGGCCGTACAATGGGGGCTGCGGCTTCTGGCTGCCAAGAACGTCATTATGCTCACCGACCAAGGCGGTGACACCGTGGGAATCGCGGCGCCGTCGGCGTCCCAGACCGGCCCCTACGACGAACAAGAGGCCGAGGCAGTGCTGCGCAGCCTGCTGGCCGAATCTGCTGCTTACCGCGCCTTTTTCCGCCGCGCCTCCACCGACGCCCTTCTGGCATAGGACACACGGATGAACGGCTATCCCATCCCTGCCCACACAATTCGGATCGAAAACCGGGTGATGAACTCCCGCTTCATCGCCACCATCGGCCCGGCAGAAACCGTGGAGGAAGCCAGGGCGTTTGTCACCGCTATCCGCGACGAGATGCCGGACGCCACACACCACGTCTATGCCTTCAAGATTGGCTATGGGGGCAGCGTCATCGAAGGGATGAGCGATGACGGTGAACCCAGCGGCACGGCAGGCCCGCCTGTGCTATCCGCATTACGTGGCGCAGACCTGGGCGACGTGGTCATTGTGGTAACGCGCTACTTCGGTGGCACAAAGCTGGGCACCGGCGGACTGGTCCGCGCTTACGGGGGCGCGGCCCGCTCCGCGCTGGAAGCGCTGCCGCGCGCCAGGCGAACCCTGGAGCACACCATCGGGCTGGAGGTTACCTATTCGTACTACGAGCGGGTTCAGCGGCTGCTGGAGAAGCATGAAGCCAGGGTCAGGGGCCAGGAGTTCTCCACAAGCGTCACCCTCTACGCCACCATTCCGGTGGATCACCTGGAGGCGCTTGCTGCCGAAATTCAGGAACTCACAGCCGGGCAAGTGCACCCCACGCTGCTGGACGAGCAATAACGCAGTTCAGTTACGGGGTATTACCCTGAGCCAGGGGTATTTCCGGTGTGGGAGTCGGCACTGGTGGCAACACATGATGCCCACATGAGCGATAGTCAGCCCCCAGAACGACACGATAATCTACCGCCCGGTCTGGATCAGGCTCCACAATAACAGCCTCCGGCGGCAACCGAAGCGCCTCCAAAAGAGCATCCACAGCGCTCCCCTTGGAACGCCCCGTATAGTCGTACACCACCGAAACAGCGCGGTGCTGGCCCTGCTCCTCACCGCCTGCCAGGGCCAGGAAACCTTCCCACGCCAGGCCATCCGCGGCCACCTGATCCAGGCCTGCGTAGCCGGTTGCGTTTAGCACCTCCACGACCGGCCCGCCCTGAACCAGGCGATTCTGCGTGGGCGGCTGCATGAAATCATTGAGCAGGCCCTGGGCACGATCCGGCACCAGAAGCTGCACACTGGCGCCATCCGGCGTCCGCCAGGCCCGGACCTCCTCGTTCGGGCGGAAGGTGAAATGGGCGATACGGCTGGCATCGATGGTCAAAGCCAGGGGGACCAGTCCCAACAGGTCCGCGAGTTGCATGTCAGTTTCGACGATCTCGACAACCTGGCCCCACAACGCAGGGAGCTGGTTCAGCAACCCCAGATCGCGCAGGCGTCGCCACAACGCGCGCATGAGGTCTTGCTGTCGCCGACCTCGATCAAAATCGCTGCTCGTACGGCGGCTACGCGCGTACCACAGGGCAAGGTCGCCGTCCATGAGGTGCACACCGACCGGCAGCGTGAACAGCTCCCAATGCTCTTCCACCTCAGGATCCAACTCAGGCTCGATCAAACGCCAGTCCTGGATGGCACAATCGACGGCGATCTCCACGCCACCCAGGGCATCCACAATCCGTCGAAAGTCAACAAAATCCACCCGCGCATAGAAATCAACGCGAACACCCAGGTTGTAGAGGATAGTGTCCCTCAACAGCGCCACCCCGCCCCCCTCGATCCCGTTATGCTCGCCATATCCAAAGGCGGTGTTGATGCGTTGCATCGTCCATCCGGGGATATACACAAAAAGGTCACGAGGAATCGAGAGCAGATTCACCGTTCCGGCAGTCCAGTTGATGGAGACGAGCATGATCGCGTCCGTGCGTCCGGCATTGACCGGGTTTTCCGTGTCACTGCCGAGCAGGAGCACGTTCAGGATGTCATCGCCATCAGGCGCCGCCGCCAGCGGCGCAGCAGGCGGGATCGGAGTCACCGGCGGCTGCGAAGGGGGCGCGAATGTGCCAGATGGCACTGGCGGGGTTGGGGACGGCGCTCCTTGCAGCACAAACGGCTTCACCAGCTCTGCACCAGAGGATTCTGCGGCCACTGCCCCGACCAGGGCAAAGAGGGCAAGCAGTGGGAGCACCCCCACGACAAGGCTCCAACCACGAAGCAAGTGAGTGAACATCCGGCAAACTCCAACCAACAAGTAGTGAGGCGAGCTATCAAAGTATAGCCCGCCTCACTACCCGACGCACCGCACCACAGGTCAATCGGTTCTTAAGCGTAGGCCCGGCGTAAGTATCTAAAACAAGAGATGAGAGTGATAGCCCACAACCTCCACGCCTGATCAGCGCCTCAAGACCCGACCGGCAGACTGGCGACATCGACCTCTGGCACCACGTACTCGGCTGAAACCCAACCTTGAAATGTATCCGACAACCGCGCCAGCAGCCATTGGCCATCATCAGTGCGCCCCAGCAGACTGAGCGGCTCATTTGGGGGCAACACACGCAGAACACGGCCTGTGCCCGGAGCAGCCCGCAGGTTCAGGCGGACATCTGCCACTCGCGCATTCGGTGCAGGCTCTATCTCCGGCGTGACCACGGTGGGCATCACTGTCTCCAACCTGTCTGTCGAGGACAGCCCACCATCAGTGCTCTCCTGCACTTCCACAGCGACCAGGTTAAGCGTATCAGGGGTGTCAATCAACGCTAGCGGCATGCGAAACTCAATAGCCGACTGCCGCGCATGAACAACATCGGAGGCGTCACGGGCCTCCCCTTCCTGCTCGGTCACCACAAAAACTGTGCCAGGCCGGACACGCGGCAGGGCATACTGAAAAGTACGATAGTCTCCATCCGTATTGGTGACAATATCTACCAGCACCAGCTCAGCACGGCGCAGGTCACCAGTTGCCTCAATCAGTACATAGAGGTAAGCATCGTTGATGAAGGAGCGGACGGCAAGAATATCGACGATGCCGGAACTATCTCCGGCCTCATCGCTGAAGGCCTGTGTAAACCTGTCCCAATCGTCGGCGCGCCCGTCAACCACAGTGCGGGTCAGGCCATCCTCCGGAGGAATATAAGGTCCGTTCAGGCGCAGGTGGAACGTGCTCACCCATCCCACTGTCCCATCAGGGGCCTCTACATAAGCCCAGGCCAGGCTTTCATCCAGCTCAAAGAAGCGCAGCAAAGTCCCCTCAGGTAGCATCAGCAATGTCTCGGACTGTGCCGTAGGTTCTGCATGCAATGGGGCGCGCAGTGAAGTGACTGTTGCGGTCTCCTCCCCCTGCCCCCAGGCCAGGCTTAACGGGATCAACAGGAAAGCAAGCGTTACCAAAAACACACCCATGCGGTATGCCAGGCGCTTCATAGGCCCAAACTCCTCGGTTGCAAAGGCACGCGATGCAAAACAAGCTCTGCACTGCACTTCATTGTACAATGTACAATTGACTGTGTCACTGTGTCCAACATTCATCCAAGGACACTGAGGTCCTATACCCGATTTGGATAAGTTGACGTACAATTAAGCTCGCGATAATTACCTGAGAGAGCAAAACAACGGGCGCAGGCATGCAGATGGCAAAAGCCTGGATCGAACGGCTTCCCCGCCCTGTCCAGCAGAAGCTGGCGGCTCACCCCAGCCTGCGGAAAATCCTTGTCAATATAAGCTGGCTCCTCATCGACAATATCCTCAACATCGCCGTGAGTATTGTCATAGGGGCCTGGGTAGCCCGCTATCTGGGGCCAGACCAGTGGGGCATGCTGGGCTACGCCATCAGCTTCGTCGGTCTCTTCGTCATCTTTGCCAACCTGGGCCTGGATTATATCGTCGTTCGGGCCATTGTCCGCAAAGATGCCCCACCTGAGCAAATACTCGGCACCGCCTTTTCCTTGAGCCTCGTGGCCGCACTAGTAACCTACGGTGTCGCTGCCGCCATTATCTGGCAGATCAACAGCGATCCCCTCATCCGGATTCTGGTCCTCATCGCGGCTGGTAATATCATTCTTCAGCCATTCAACATGATAAACCTCTGGTTCCAGTCGCAGATCGAATCAAAATATGTTGTCTGGGTTAAGAACCTGGCCCTGTTCCTCAACAGTGGATTCAAGATTACCCTTATTCTGGGGCAGATGCCGGTCATTGCTTTTGCCTGGGCGGCGATACTGCAGCAAATCGTGGTCGTCATCGGCTGGCTTTGGATGTTCAGCCGACGCGGCCCCCGAATGAACACCTGGCGGCCCAGGTGGGCTGTGGCAAGGGCATTGCTACACGAAGCCTGGCCGATGATCATCTCCGGGATCGCGACCTCAGTCTACATGAAAATCGATCAGGTCATACTGGGCAGTATACTGGATACCAGAGCCGTTGGCATCTATGGCGCAGCCGTCAGGCTATCCGAGCTGTGGTATTTTGTACCTATGGCACTGGCAGCCTCCCTCTTCCCGACCATTATTCGTTCCCGCCACCTAGACGAAACCACTTATCAACGCCGCATTCAAGCTTTCTACGACCTTATGGCAGGCCTCGGCTTTTTGGTCGCTATATTCAACACTTTGTTCGCCCTGCCATTGATTCATGCCCTGTTCGGGCCAGCCTACTCAGCCTCAACCCCAATACTTCAGATTCACACATGGGCAACCGTTTTTATTTGCCTGGGACTGGCACGCACACGATGGCTGCTGGCAGAAGACTTTGCTGTCTTCCTGACAATTGCACCAACACTGGGAGCCATAACTAATGTACTCCTCAATCTTTGGTTGATTCCCACCCACGGAGGGCTTGGCGCTGCGTGGGCAACAGTCATTTCCTATGCCACCTCCGCGTATCTCTCCTGCCTGCTAACACCCCGACTATGGCCTGTGTTCAGGCAGCTTACCCTGTCCTTGCTAATCCCCTTCCGCGTCGCCGCCATAAGACGGTCGATCCAGGAACTGATCTGAACTCGGACATCTGCAATGCGAGAAACCCCAATCCGTGTGCTGCACATCAACGATAGCGACCTCTTAGGGGGCGCTGCACGGGGCATGTACCAGTTACACCAGGGCCTGAGGCAAGTTGGAGTGGACTCAAAAGTTTTAGTGCGTACGAAGGCCAGCCTTGATCCCTCCGTAATTCCTATCTCCGGCAAAGTCGCCAGGATTTGGGACCGCTTATCCATCTATATGGATACCCTCCCCCTGCGACTCTATGCCAGGCGTCAGCAAACCCCATGGGGCATCGGGTGGTTTCCTAACACAACACGATCTCAAATAAACCGCATCGAAGCAGATGTGATTCACCTGCACTGGATCAGCCGCGGATTTGTGCCAGTCAGGGCCTTACCCAGGCTCAAAAGACCCCTTGTGTGGACTCTACGCGACTCCTGGGCATTTACTGGCGGTTGCCACATTCCCAGAGATTGTCTCCGTTATCAGGATTCTTGCGGAGTATGTCCCATCCTAAGATCAGAGACAGATCGCGATGTCACTTATTGGACTTGGCGTCTAAAACAGAGGCATTGGAAACAACTGGATATTGTACTGGCGCCCCTCAGCCGTTGGTTGGCCCAATGTGCCCGCTCAAGTTCGCTGTTCAGGGACAGACGTATTGAGGTTATCCCAAACGGATTAGACCTTGTGCAGTTCAAACCCCTTGACAAAGGCTTATCACGCAGAACACTCGACTTGCCACAGGATAAGAAGATTGTTCTATTCGGCGCAGTTAACAGCGTCAACGATCCGAACAAGGGCTTTCGCTACTTGAAGCAGGCAATGCAACTGCTAGCGACGGACGGCTGGTCCGAAACGACTGAAGTAGTTATATTTGGCGCATCCGAGCCTTCCACACACCATGACCTGGGTCTGAAAACGCGCTACCTTGGATACCTGCATGATGATATAAGCCTGGCGCTGATCTATTCTGCTGCAGATGTGGCCGTTGTGCCTTCCATCCAGGAAGCGTTTGGGAAAACAGCCCTGGAGGCTATGGCCTGTGGCACACCGGTGGTAGCCTTTGGGGCCACCGGCTTGCTCGATATAGTCGAGCACGAGCAAACTGGCTATCTTGCCCAACCTTATGAATCGGCAGAGCTGGCAAAAGGGATCGCCTGGATTCTGGAGGATGCTGAGCGCCTGAGCGATCTCAGACACCAAGCGCGCGCCAGAGTAGAGCGCGAATTCGACATCCAGCACGTCGCCAAACGGTATCTGGCACTCTACGAGGAAATCCTTGAACGCCACGACTGAATTACCCCTTGTCACGATCGTCACGCCCTCCTTCAACCAGGGCCGTTTCATCCGGGAAACAATCGAGAGCGTGCTCTCCCAGGATTACCCCCGCCTCGAATGCCTCGTCATCGATGGTGGCTCCACGGATGGCACACTCGACATCCTGAGGAGTTACGGAGAGCGTATCGCGTGGGTCTCCGAACCGGATCGAGGGCAATCCCACGCCATCAACAAAGGCTTCCGACGCGCCCGTGGGGAGATCCTGGCCTGGCTGAACTCCGACGATGCGTATCTTCCGGGAGCAGTCTCTGCCTCAGTTGCCTTCATGCAACAGCACCCAGAGATCGACCTGGTATACGGGGATGTGCAACTGATCGACGAAAACGGACACGTGCTACAGGAAAGGGCCTGCAGCAAGCCATTCTTGCTGTATAACCTTCTCACTCAATTCTCAGTGCTTCAACAACAAACAGCGTTTTTCCGCCGAGATTTGTTGGACAGAGTGGGTCTTCTAAATGAACATCTCCACTACCTTCTGGATACCGACCTGTGGATAAGGACTGCGCTGTATGGGAAAGCTCAGTATCTACCTGGCCTGAGAGCCAAGAGTCGCCTTCACAAAGACTCGAAAAGCGTCGCCCAGCAACTGAGCTTCTGGGAGGAGCGAAAGCTTGTATTGGACGAGCTTTACCGGCGAGACGACCTGCCTGAGGAAGCACTGGCTACCAGGCAGGAAGCCTATGCCCATTGCGAGCTGTATTGGGGAGAAAACCTGCTACGAATTGGGCGGAGGAAAGAGGCACGGGAACACCTCCGATACGCCCTGCACACGCATCCTCACCCAGGCAAGCGGCTTGTAGCGCTCGCGCTGCTCGTTGATTCCTGGCTCGGAACCCGATTCACAACTGCTGGACGCAAATTACGCCACATCATCTCCAGGCCTATATCCGTTCAAAACGCCCCGCACTGATCCACTTTGAAGAGCGATATCTTGGGAAGCGAAAAGCCGGTACGAATTGCCTATTTGACCGAGAGGTCCACCCCAGGAGGCGCGGAGCACCTCCTGTTGCGTCTGCTGGACGGCCTGCCTCGTGACAAGATCGTGCCGTTGGTCATCTGTCCCACAGCCGGCCCACTGCTGGACGAGGCCCAAAAGCGGAACATCGCGACCATGATCGTGCCGATCCCAAGATTACGCCCGATAAACTGGCGGCTGGGTAACCGGCTCATTCTGAACCCGTTTGCTGTCGTCGCCAACCTGTTCAGCACGCTGGTCGCGGCCATCCGGGTAACCAGCCGCCTGCGGGGCGAGCAAATCGCACTGCTTCAGACAAACTCCACCTTTTCCCATATCTACGGCGGGCTTGCTGCACGGCTCCTGGGAGTGCCCTGCATCTGGTATCCCCACGAGCACACCAACACACGTCGATGGATAAATATGGCAGGCTGGCGGTTCCTCTGTTCCCTGCTTGCCACAAGGGTAGCAGCTACTTCCAATGCTGTGCTGCGCACCTTCTCAGCAGGTCCCCGTGGTCGTGTCATTTATGCAGGGCAACCGGAGATCAGAAACGCGCAGTCCATCCTCCGCAGCCGGCTGGGACTGCCCGAACATGCCAGGATTGTGGGCTATATTGGCAGAGTGGGCTACGGCAAAGGCTTAGATGTCCTGGCCAGGGCAGCCAGGCAAGTGGTCGAAGGCGCCCCCCAGGTGCATTTCGTCTTGATCGGCGGCGGCTGGTGGGAAGAGACGCCGTACAAAGCCAAGATTACACAAACGATCCGTGAGTCTCGGTTATCTGCCCACTGGCACTGGATCGACTACGATCCGCAGGCAGCCACGTACATCCCGGAGATGGAACTTGTGGTGCTGCCAACCCGCTATGAGGCGCTGGGGCTTGTCCTGCTGGAGGCGGGTCAGGCAGCCAGGCCCGTTGTGGCTTCCAATGTTGGCGGCGTTCCAGAAGTGGTTCTGGATGGCGAAACCGGAATCCTCGTGACGCCCGGAGACCCGGATGAACTGGCCGCCGCCATACTGCGCCTGATCCACAACCCGTTGCTCGCACAAGAGATGGGCCGCAAAGGCTATGAAAGAGTGAGCCGCGTCTTTGGCCTTCAGCGTTACCATACGGAGTTTCTGGAGCTTTATGAAAACGTCCTCGGCTGCCAAAAGTATTCTCTTCGTTCATAACGTCACCTCGTCCTTTGTAACCATCGACCTCCAACTGCTGCGAGAACGTTGGGACGTACAGGAATGGTATGAGCATGGTCGCGTTACCAACTTACCAGCTCTAATTGTGGCGGTCCGCCGTTGCGACCTGGTCTTCGGGTGGTTTGCCTCCTGGCACACCTTCTGGCCCATCACGCTGGCCTGGCTCATGCGGAAGCCCTCGGTACTGATCATCGGCGGCTATGACGTAGCCAACATCCCAGACATTGGATACGGTCACCAGGGCGGCGGCCTCAAACAGTGGATGAGCCGTTGGATTATCCACCGGGCCAAAAAGCTGATCACAATCTCACTCTACAGCCAGCAGGAGATCGACCGCAATATTGGCTCCATCTCACAGCGCACTCAGGTTGTCTATCTCGGCTTCTCTGATCCGTTTGAATCCCGCGCATTGTTTGAGCAGGATCGCTCCAACACAGCAATAACGATAGGACACGTGGCCCGCACCAACCTGTCCCGCAAAGGGCACGAGGCCTTTGTGCGGGCGGCTGCGTTTCTGCCACAGACCAACTTTATCCTGATCGGCGAATGGCGGGATGACTCAATCGACCATCTGCGCCAGATCGCGACGGACAACGTCAGTTTCACGGGATGGCTGACCAGAGAACAGATCAACGGCTATCTGCAAAGCGCATCCGTCTACGTTCAGGCCTCCAAGCATGAGGGCTTCGGCATGGCCGTTGCCGAGGCCATGCTGGCAGGCTGCATTCCCGTCGTCACACGGGCGGGGGCACTGCCGGAAGTAGTAGGCGACACCGGCATCTACATTGACTCGAACGAGCCAAAGGACATCGCCGCCGGCGTGGAACAGGCCTTGAGGTCGGACAAGCAGGCACGCCAGAAAGCCAGGGAACGCATACTCACCCAATTCCCTTTGGAGCACCGACGCCGCAGGCTCCATGACATTATCGGACATTTGCTTGAGCAATAACCCGCAAAGCCCTGTGACAGAGCCACCCTAACCGAGAAGCACATGCCAATCATCATCTACACCGACGGGGGATGCAACCCCAATCCCGGCCCAGGGGGATGGGCCGCGCTGATCATGCTGCCGGACGGCAAAGAGCGCATTCTCTCCGGCGGCCATGCCGAGACTACCAACAATCGCATGGAACTGACCGCCGCCCTGCAAGCCCTACAGGCCACTCCCGAAAGCAGCGAGATAATCCTCCACACCGACTCGCGATACCTGCAACAGGGCATCACAGAGTGGCTGCCCAACTGGCAGCGCCAGGGATGGAAACGGGGCAAAGCCAGCATCCCCAACCGCGATCTGTGGGAAGCCCTGGCTAAGGCTGCCGAGCGCCGGAAGGTCACCTGGCGCTGGGTCAGGGGACACGCAGGCGACATCAACAACGAGCGGGTGCATCGCCTCGCCAGCGCAGCCATCCCCCAAACCGATGAGCGACCACCCGACAACGGGGCCAGGATTTACATCCGGGTCTCCTGCAAGGGGCAACAGGGAGCCTGGGCTGCCCGCATCGCTCAGGATGGGGACGTAATCGATCTGTCAGGCAGGCTCAGCCCAACCACCAGCAACCGGCTGGAGCTTTTGGCCGCGATTGCGGCCATCCGGAAGGCCCCGCCGGACAGGCCGCTGGCGATCTACACAGCAAATGATTATCTGCGCAAAGGGATAACGCAGTGGCTCCCCCGATGGCAAGCGAACAACTGGCGGACCGCCAGCGGAGCGCCGGTCAGAAACACAGACCTCTGGAAGCAGCTTCAACGGCTGAATGAGCAGCGTGAGATCACCTGGCTACAGGTGCTCGCAGAGGAGCCGCCCGACGATTATCTGGCCCTCCAGGACCTGCTCACCAAAACGCTCAACAGCTAGCCGACTACTGACACACTGCGCTGTTCGCGTTATATTCTGCCCATGCCCAAATCATACTCTCTTCATCGAAACCAGCGCCGCCGGGTCGGCGGTCTCTCCTTTATAGCATCACTGGTATTGCTGCTACTCGCATCAACGCTACCGGCGACGAGCGCCCCACCTGTGCAGAGCACCCCTACCCACATACTGGCAGAAGCCATTGGGGAAGCCAACGTGCGCGCCGGGCCAGGCCTCAATTACGACCTGCTGGGGACGATCTATAACGGGACAAGCTATCGCGTTTTCGGCCAACACGAGAGCTTTCCCTGGCTGCTCATCGAATTCCCATCCGCGCCGGGCGGGCGGGCCTGGGTGTTCGCCGACCTAGTCTCCCTGAACGCACCCATCGAGCAGGTTCCCTACCTGACCGAGAGCATTGTGGTCGATACCCCCACACCATCATCCGGCGCGGGCCAGCCGGCCAGCACTGCCACTGCCACGACTCAGGTATGGGTGGAGGCTCAGGCCGAGGTCAACGTGCGCTTCGGGCCTGGCATTGACTACCCGCGCATAGGCCGGATGACGCCCGGACGCCGCTATGCAGCCCTGAGTCGGCATGCGCTCTATCCCTGGTTGCTGATCGACTTCCCGGAAGCGCCAGATGGGGCAGGTTGGGTTTACATAGAGGTGCTCGACATCTTCGGAGACATCTACTCACTGCCAACCATCACGGTGGAAGAGGTCGATTGGCCCACACTGACCCCCACACCGCCGTTTGTGGTCACCAGCGTGCCGCCCTGGCAGGCTGCCTCAACGCCCACAGCCTCTGTCACCGCATCTTCCACTATAGATGTACAGGCCCTGGGAGAGAGCGTGCTGGCCTACCTACTGGAGGCAGGGTTTGCGCCGGAGGCGGAGCGGTTCGCATCGGTTTTCCTGATGGATCTGGCCTCTGGTGAGAATTTCTCGCTGGGCAGGGACATCGCCTACAGCGGCATGAGCCTGATCAAAATTCCCATACTGGTTACCTTCTACCGCCAGAGCTATCGCCCCCCAGATGCCAGAGAGGCCGAGCTAATCGCCAACACCATGATCTGTAGTGGCAACCATACGGCCAACACCCTGCTCACGGCCATTGGAGGGGGAGACCCGCTCGCCGGTGCGGAGCAGGTCACCGCGACGATGCAAGCCCTGGGCCTGCACAACACCTTTATCGTCGCCCCCTTCGATCTGGGGGAAGGAACACCCGTTCAGTATCCGGTTTCTACCCTGCGCACGGAGGCCGACCAGGAGCGGGCAGCCCCCGATCCTTACAACCAGACCACGCCGGAAGACCTGGGCTGGCTGCTGGGGAGCATCTACCAATGCGCGATGCATGAGACAGGCCCCCTGCTGGAAGTCTTCCCAGACCAGATCACGCCTACCGAGTGTCGCCAGATCATCCTGGCCATGAGCGCCAACCAGATCAATGTGCTCACCGAAGCCGGAGTCCCAGTAGGGACACGAGTGGCCCACAAGCACGGCTGGATCAGCGACACGCACGGCGATGCAGCCATCATCTTCACCCCCGGTGGCGACTTCGTCCTGACGATGGCGTTCTTCCAGCCTGAATGGCTGCCCTACGAAATCTCATGGCCGGCCATGGCTGAGATCACCCGCCTGGTATACAACGCTTACAACCCTGGCGAAGCACTGGCTGCCATTCACCCTGCCACTGTGGATGAGACATGCGAACTACAAGGCAATCCGTTGCTGGCGCAGCTTTCCGCGCCGTTTGTGCCGCCAATCGAATAAGGGGGAACGCAGTGACGAGCGAACATCTGGGGCGGGGATGGCCCAGCCTGATGGCGCTATGGGCGCTGCTGGTTGCCGGAATGGCCTGTAACTTTGGACCCTACCATCTGGCCACCAGCACGCCGCCCGGCAGCAATGACCTGGCCCTGACGGCCACTGCCGTGCTGGCCACCAACACGCAGATCGCGGTCTGGCGCACGGGGACGGCCCAGGCCAGCGCCGCCACCAGCGCCCCCGCGCTGCTCCCCACGACGCCTGTCACCCCCCTGCCCACGGACGCGCCCATCCCTGCACCGTCAATAGCGACCACCACAGCGCCGCCTCCTGCCGAGGGGGAGGTGCTCCTTGCCTATACTGGGGAGATCCTGACCCTCTACAACACAGCGCGTCGCCCTATCGACATCGCAGGCCTGAGCTTTCACAGTGAGACGGGGGAGTTGCTGGCTTCCCAATGGGACAACGGCTACCTGACCGCCTCGCTATACGCTTTTCCGCCAGGGGACTGCCTGATGGCGTGGACTCTGGAAACGCCACAGCAAGCCAGACCGACAGATTGCAACACCCGGCATGCCTGGATCGCGGTGAACGCCACCCAATCCTTCTGGCGCGCTGCCAACGGCTTTGAAGTGCGCAACTATGGGCAACCGCTCACGCAATGCCCAGGCGGAGACGGGACGTGCGCCATCAGACTGCCCTGAAAGCCCCCTTTTGTCATCAAGCAGCATCATCCACCGCAGCCAGGATAGCGACCGCCTCAGATATCGGGACATCGTTTCCCGATCCTGCCCGCCCGGCCAGTCGGGTCAACCCCTGCCAAGCAGCGGCCACGGGCAGCGCAACCCCGGCCTGTTCCACAGAAACTGCAACATAGGCCTCCACCAGTTCCTCATCAAGCCAGCCGGCGGCGAACAAACGGCGAAGCACCTCGGACCAGGCCTCCAACACCTGCTGCCAGGTGGCGGCTAGGTCCCCCGCATTGCGAATCACTACATCCGCCTGGGCCAGCTTCTCCGCCTGAGGATTCTGAGCCTCGATACGAGCGACGGCCTGCTCTGGGGCAAGGCCGCGCGAAGCGACCAGGCGGCGAATCTGTTGCTCGCGAGGTGCATCCACCACCCAAACCATGTCCACGCGACCTTTCAGGCCCCCCTCCAGGAGCTTGATGGCCTCCACCACGAACACGCGGCACGCGCTCGACTCAACGATTCGCTCTACCTCCGCCACCACCAGTGGCCGGAAGATCTGCTCAAGCTGAGCCAGCACCTCCCTGTCCCGAAACGCCCTTTCAGCAAGTTTCTGCGTATCAATCCGGCCATCTGGCTGCAAAATGTCTTTCCCCAACCGGCCAATGACCGCCCGATAGCCGGGCGCTCCTGGCTCACGAAGCTGGTGGACCAATGCATCGGCGTCAACGGCTGTAGCCCCCAGCGTCTCCAGCATCTTCAGGACGGTGCTCTTGCCCACGGCGATATTGCCCGTCAGGCCGAGCACCATCTTCCCTTCCCAATGTCCTGTGCCGGAAGCCTCGCGGGGCCTCTGCTCCGCCCCTGCCAGAAAAGTCCGTAGCCAGGGGTGGCGAAAGCAGACCTTACCCTTCTGCCGATCCAGGAGACGAGCAGCGACCAAAGCCTCCAGCACCTGTTTGCCCTCCCCTTCGTGCATCAGATTCCCCTCTATAGCTACCATTCCCCTCCCCAGAATGCCGCTCAGCTTGTCTTTCTTCGCCAGGGAAGGTTACAATTCAATTATCAGTAGTGGCGGTCGAGAATAGCGGATACCGGAACCAAAAGCGAGTCAGAATCAATGTCGGACAGCAAAGATGAAGTCTTGCAGTCCCTGAGGACAGAGGCTGTGGAGGACTTCCTCAAGATGGTTTACAAGCTCCAGCGGCAGCACGATCCCGTGCCGACTTCTGTGCTGGCCAGCGAGCTGGGCATCAAGCCACCATCGGTGACCGAGATGGCCAAAAAGCTGGCTGAGCACGGCCTGCTGGAGTATGAGAAGTACAAGGGCCTGCGCCTGACCGATGCCGGTCGCCGCATTGCGCTGGAGGTCATCCGCCACCACCGCCTGATTGAAATGTACCTGACTGAAGCGCTCGGTTACTCCTGGGACGAGGTTCACGAGGAAGCCGACCGCCTGGAGCACGTGATCTCAGAGCAATTCGAGGCCCGCATCGCAGCGGCGCTGGGCCACCCCAACCACGACCCACACGGCGATCCGATCCCAGCCTTGGATGGCACGCTCCCCAGGCGAGAGGCGATCTCACTGGCAGAGAGCGCTTCCGACATCCCCACCCTCGTTTTCCGCATCACGGACCAGTCCCCCGACCTGCTCCGCTATCTGGCCCATCTGGGCTTGATCCCCGGCGCACGGGTGGTCGTCACGGCACGCGAGCCGTTCGCCGGGCCTATTCACCTCCTGGTTGAGGATAGCAAAGCAGTCATCGCCCATGAGGTTGCAGAGCACATCTTCGTCATCCCCATGGCAAGCTAGGCTCTCATAGCTTTTGGGTCCACAACCCCTGTAAAGACTTCCGGCCCCCTACATTTGTGACAACTTACACTATGCGGAACGCAGAACCTCTATTAACTTCTAGGAGGAGACATCTGCCCATCTGCCACCGGTGCAACACAAGTTGAGGGAATACCTTATGGCCACAACTGAAAAGCAGTCCATCGCTCCGCGTTTGGATAAGGACGCCCGCCGCGAGAGGATGGCCCTCGCCCCCCAGCCCGTCCTTAACCGCGACCCCGAAGCGCGCCTGAACGACTTTGACGAGATTCTCGTTCCCTTTACCCCTGAACAAGCCATGGCCGAAGCCTCCCGATGTTTGCTGTGCCCCGGAGCACCCTGCGCAAACGCCTGCCTGCTCGGCAACGACATCCCCGGCGCGATGTGGCTCATCAGCCAGGGGGACTTCCTGGGGGCTGCCAAGCTGTACCGCCAAACCAGCGCCATGCCGGAAATCTGTGGACGAGTCTGCCCGCAGGAAAGCCTGTGCGAAGGCACTTGTGTCCTGGGCAAAAAAGGCGCGCCCATCGCGTTGGGTCGCCTGGAAGCCTTTGTGGCCGATTACGAGCGCACGCGGCAAGGACTGCCGACCGACATGGTTGGCCCCGACACGGGCAAACACGTGGCTATCATTGGCGCAGGGCCGGCTGGCATTGCTGCTGCCGACTGGCTGCGACGGTTCGGCCACGCCGTCACCGTCTATGAGGCCCTGCCAGAGCCGGGCGGCCTGCTGATTTACGGCATCCCCAGCTTCAAGCTCAACAAGCAAATCGTCAAAGAGAAAATCGACCAGTTGCGCGAGATGGGGGTTCGCTTCATCTGCAACAGCCGTGTGGGCAAGGATATCGCCTTTGAAGAACTGCGGCAGCAGTACGACGCCATCTTCATCGGCACGGGGGCCAGCATCGACGCGACGGCCAAGATCGAGGGCATCGATCTGCCCGGCGTGCACCAGGCCACCAACTATCTGATCCGGGCCAATCTGCCCCCGGAAATCCTCCCCCCTGATGTGCGGGCAGCGGGGCCATTGCCTGTTGGCCGCCGAGTCACCGTCTTCGGCGGGGGCGACACGGCCATGGACTGCGTGCGCACGGCGCTGCGCCTGCAAAAGCAGGCCGGGTACGAGCCGAACGTGACCTGTGTCTACCGGCGCACCGAGGAGGAGATGCCGGGAAACAGCAAGGAACGCAAGCATGCCCGCGAAGAGCACGCCAGGTTCGAGTTTCTCACTGCGCCTGTGCGCTTCATCGCCGATGAAGCGGGGCAGCTCTGCGCCGCAGAGTGCGTTCGGATGGAGCTTGGTGAGCCTGATGAGAGTGGCCGCCGCCGACCGATCAAGATTCCGGGCAGCGAGTTCATCCTGGAGACAGACCAGGCCATCCTGGCCCTTGGCTACTGGCCCGACCCCCTCCTGGGTGAGAAAGTGGAGGGCCTGGAGACCCACGATTGGGGGCTGATCACCGTTGACCCTGAAACAGGGGAAACCTCCTTGCCGGGCGTCTTTGCCGGGGGTGATAACGATGTCGGGCCAAGCCTGGTTGGCACAGCCGTGGCGGCAGCCATTCGGGCCGCCCGCGCCATTGACCAGTACCTCAGCTAGCGCCTCGTCACAGACAACAAGTCCGGGTGGCGCATGACCACCCGGACTTTTATCCACCAGATTCTACATTGCCGTGCTTACTCCTCTACAGGGAGCGCCTGCCCGGCCTCTGCCAGCGCCTCCAGCATCTCCTCCACACTGCAAAACTTGAGGCGCGGGCGGCCCAGCGCTTGACCAGCCTGCTGTTCCAGCTCATCGATCACGAGCCAATCCTCATAGGTCACATACCGGATACCGCGCTCTGCCAGCAGCCTCTCCATGGCCTCACGGGATGGCTCAGGGGGACTGAGCAGCCTGCCAGCCCGCAGGTCTTCGAGCAACAACTCAACCGTCTCAATAGCGTCGGGCCTGTTCGTCCCGATCACGCCCGTCGGCCCCCGCTTGATCCAGCCCACCGCGTACTCCCCGATCACCAAACTGCCCGTCCCGTGCTCGGTCAGGACACGCCCTCTATCATTTGGAATCACGCCCCACCTGTCGTAGAAAGGCACGCCGGGCAGCGGCACGCCGTGATAGCCCACCGAACGAAACACCAGGCCCACCGGTATCTCTTCGTACTGTCCCGTGGCTCGCGGTCGCAACGTGCCATCCTCAGCCGCATAAAGCTCATTGTGGACAACCCTGATAGCTTCCACGTGATCTGTCCCCAGAATCTCCACTGGTGAGACGAGAAAGCGCAGGATGAGCTGCCGGGGCTTTTTGCCCGCTGGCTGCCGCGCGTATACGGCCAGAACCTGGACGTTCTTCTCCGCAACCGGGTCTGCACCAGACTCAAGGTAGGCCTCACTCAAGGGGTCAAGCTCCAGGTCCTTGGGATCGACAATGCACTCTGCGCCTTCCATCTCCCCCAATTCTTTGATCTCGGCATTGGTGAAGGCCGCCTGAGCCGGGCCACGCCTCCCCAGAACGTATACCCGCCTGACATTGCTGTTGGAGAGCGCCTCCAACGCATAATCGGCGATGTCGGTCCTGGCCAGTTCCGCAGGGGTGCGCAGCAGCACACGCGCCACATCAATGGCCACATTCCCCACGCCGACAACGGCCACGCTCTCTTGAGATAGATCGAACTCCCGGTCGCGGAAATCTGGATGCCCGTTGTACCAGGCAACGAACTCGGTGGCGGAATGGCTGCCAGGGAGGTCCTCGCCGGGGATGTTCAGCCTGCGGTCGCTCTGCGCACCGACCGCATAGATAATAGCATGGTAGAAATGGAGCAGGTCTTCATGGGTGATGTCCACGCCGAACTCGACATTGCCATAGAAATGGAAGCCGGGTTTCCTGGCAATGCGGTCGTAGAGGCTGGTGACCGATTTGATCTTCTGGTGGTCCGGCGCAACCCCACCGCGCACCAGGCCAAAGGGCGTCGGCAGCCGCTCAAACATATCGATCTCAACGACCAGCCGCTTCTCCTTTTGCAGCCGCTCGGCTGCGTAAAAACCGGCAGGACCAGAGCCGATGATCGCCACCCGCAGCGGGGCGGATACCGTACCAAGTTTTACCACTGACACCTTTCTCCTTCGCTTGCAGGTTAATCGAAACTCAAACATGCGGGGCCAGCGGACTCCATACCGAGGCTGTGGCCTCCCCGCCTGGTTAGATGCAGACAGCAGCGCTTCGGTTATTCAAAGAAACATGTCGCCTCCAGGAACTCACCCACACCGCAGCATACATTCCAGCTTATGGCACCAGGCGTCCGCGCCGTAAGCAGCGTCGCAATCACAGCACAGCCCGACGACAATCAATAATAGCAGCAAAACGACCTGAATGCCCGAAATCCCCCGCCCAAATGGCTCTGTGCGCGCTCAGAGCAAGAACAGCGGCGTGCAACCAGCATCCATCCTGCGAACCCAGTCCCCTCCGCCGCCAATAACGGGTTTGACGAAATCTTGCACCAGGGGTATGTTTGTCAGATGGCGAACGTTGCCAGTCCATATGGTCAGAGACAGTCAGGGAGAGCCATGTACAGGCGACAGAACTGGATCATTATCCTCACCATCGTTCTCGTCCTCCAGATGTTGCCAGGGGGTATCGTAAGCGCTGGCGGCCCGGAGACCTGCCGCACAGGGACTGACGACGGTTGTGCGGAGGAGGTCGCACAGCTCAGCCCAATTGAACTGCGCGCCGTCAGTGCGGAGATCGCTGCCCACCCTACCCCGGACGTGACACCGATCCCGGTCGACGAGTCCCTGCTGTACAATCGCAGCTACCAGCGGGTGATGCAAGAGGTGACCATCTACGACGCCCCCAACGGCAACCCCATCGGCACGCTGGACCCCGGCTTCAACTTCTTCACCACGCTCAACCGGGTGGATAACTGGGTGGAAGTCAACCCAGGGCAGTGGGTGCAGGAGGAATATCTGGGTGGGGCACGTGTCTCTCACTTCGCTGGTGTGCTCATCAACACCCCTCCAGCCTACCCCTTCGCCTGGATGCTGCTGGATACCAAGCCAAGCACCCGACCGGGCGCAGAGCCGGCTCCAGGGACGGAGTGGATGCGGCGCTATACGCTGGTCAACATCTACGCCACGGCGCTGGTCGATGGCTGGGAATGGTATCTGATCGGTCCGGACCAGTGGGTACATCAAACCCGGTTGGGCAAGATCACGCCCACAGAGCGCCCTGAGGGCGTATCTGGCCGCTGGATAGCCGTGGACCTCTACGAGCAGACGCTGGTCGCCTACGAAGACGATACCATGGTCTTCGCCACGCTGGTCTCCTCCGGGCTGCCGGACTGGCCCACCCACGAAGGGCTGTTCCAGATTTGGGCACGCCATGAAGAGACACCGATGAGCGGCGCGGAAGGCGCGCCGGATTTCTACTACCTGGAAGAAGTTCCCTGGACGATGTACTTTGACAACGACATCGCACTGCACGGCACCTATTGGCACGACGGCTTCGGTTACCGTCACAGCCACGGCTGTGTGAACCTGACCATCACCGATGCACACTGGCTGTACCAATGGACGGCCAACGGTTACGAAGACGCCTACGTCTACGTGTACAGCAGCGGCGAGTATCGCTAGCGCCAGGCTTAACCAGGCCAGCAGCATGGGCCGGATGCTCCCGCGACGGGCATCCGGCCTTTTTGAACATCCCGGCGAGCCGGGGTGCCGGAGCGCTCACGCGCTGGTTGTCACGCGCGGAGGCGTTCGCTATCATCTACCGCACGCTACCCACAGGACACTGTGATGCCCGACTTTCCTCCCGACCTGGCCAGAGACCTCCGCTTCGATGTGGCGGAACAGCAAGGCACGCTGCACCGGCTCCAGTCTCAGCTTCACCGCTTTGGTTATGAGCTGGTAGATACGCCGCTGGTCGAGCCAGCGGAGCCGTTCCTGATCAAGGCAGGGGATGCCGCAATCAGCCGCCTGGTGACCTTCGATCTGCCGGGTCGAACGCTGTGCTTGCGCCCGGAGTTCACCGTTCCCGCAGCACGCCTCTACATCCAGCACTTCCAGCACCAACCTGGCCCTGTTCGGCTACAATTCGCCGGCCCGATCCTGCAATACGAGAGCCTGAGCCACAACCGCATCCGCCAGCAGACAGCCCTTGGCGCGGAGCTGCTCAACGAGTACGGTCCAGCCGCCGACGCGGAGATCATCGCCCTGACCGGGAGAGTCTTGCAGGACGCCGGGTCAGCGGACTGGCGGCTGTTCATCGGGCACAGCGGCCTGATCGGGCGCTTCCTGGATCGCTACGAGCTGAACCGCCAGATGCGCCGTTTCGTCCTGGAGTGGCTCCCTGCCCTGCGGCACGGACAGGAAGGCCTGGCCAGGGCGCTCCAGGCGCTCGACGGCCTCAAGGACATGTCTGGCGCCCCGCCCTTCACACCACTTGAGGACCTGCCGGATACCGAGGCCGCGCTGCAAGCCATGCTGCAAGCTGCGCCCCAACGCGGCCCCACAGCGGGCCGTTCTCGCGAGGAAATTGTGCGCCGCCTGCTCAGCAAACAGCAACAGGCTGAGCAGCACCAAAAGGCCCTCACTGCGCTGCAAGACTTCCTGGACATCCTCCACCAGGCGCGCACACCCTCCACGCTGCTGGAACACATCGACAACACGCCGATGAGACGGGTGGCAGAGGAGCTGGCCGCGACATTCGAGCTGCTCTCCGCCTATGGCGTGCCGCCGGAGCGCACCTCGTTTGATGCCAGCTTCACCCGCAACCTGGACTACTACACCGGGATCGTGTTCGAATACCGCACACCGCCAGAAGCAGGGCACACACTCCTGGCCGGTGGGGGACGCTACGATGAGTTAATCCGCCTGTTGGGCGCAAAGCGCGATGTCCCCGCCGTCGGGTTCATGATCTACATGGACCGTGTGCTTCCAGCAGGGACAGCCACCCACGAGACAGAACACATGGAGAAGCCCCATGTGCTCATTTGGGGCACAGGGCAAAAAGAGACTACCGACCTGATCGCCGTGGCCTCTGCCCTGCGCACGGAGGGATTTACCGTGACGACCTGCTTCCATCCGCAGGCCAGCGCCCATGCTCAGGTGCAGCGCGAGCGCTATTCGCACACCGTATCCCTGGAGTCACCAGATATCCTGATGGTGCAGGCAAGAACTGGTGGAAAGCCTCTGCGCGTCCCCCGGCACGATCTGGCCGCATTGCGCCAGGCATTGGAGGGCAAACAATGAGCGACCGCGTTTCGCTGGCATTGCCCAGCAAAGGCCTGCTGGCAGAGCCAACTCTGAACTTCCTGCGGACGTGCGACCTGAACGTGCACAAGCTTAACCCGCGCCAGTACACGGCCAGCATCCCAACCCTACCCCAAATCGACGTGCTCTTTCAGCGCGTGCGCGACACGGTCTATAAGATCGCGGATGGCACCGTCCACCTGGGCATCACCGGCCTGGATGTTGTCAAAGAGCATCCCAGCAACGAACTGGTTGTGTTGCACGATAACCTGGGGTACGGACAATGTGCGCTGGTGCTGGCTGTCCCTGAGGCCTGGATCGACGTAGAATACATGAGCGATCTGGTGGATGTCTCGCTCGATTTTCGGGAGCACAAACGGCGCAACCTGCGCATTGCCACCAAATACGCCAACCTCACCAGGCGCTTTCTGCACGCCAACGGGCTGCACCACTTCACGCTGGTCGAATCGGAGGGAGCGCTGGAGGTAGCCCCTACGCTGGGCTACGCCGATATCATCAGCGACCTGACAGCCACCGGCACCACCCTGCGCGAAAACCACCTCAAGCCGCTGGTCGACGGCGTGGTCCTCTCGTCGCAGGCCTGCCTGGTTGCCAACCGGACCGCGCTCCAGACCCAGCCCGTGGTGCGGGAAACGGCGCGCACGCTGCTGGAATTGATCGATGCCGCCCTGCAGGGCAAAAAGTATTACAGCATCACGGCCAACATGCGGGGGAAGAGCGCCGAGGCCATCGCCCACCTGGTCGCCCAAAACCCGCTGACGCGCGGCCTGCAGGGGCCTACCATCGCCCCCATCTACACGGACAACCCTGCCGAGACGGCCAGCGGCGACATGTGGTATACCGTCACTATTGTGGTGCACAGTCGCGACCTGTTGCCCGCGATTGCCCACCTGCGCTCGGCAGGGGGCGTACAGGCCACCGTGACACCGGTGCGCTACGTATTCTTGCAGGAGTCGCCCAGCGATGCCCTGTTGGAGGCAGCGCTGCAGAAACCGCCGGAGGCTACTGTCTATTGAGCCAGGCAGGTATCTCCGTCAGGTCGTCCAGCACCGCCACACACCCTGCCTCCTGCAAGGCTGCCCGCCGACCCTGACGGGCCTGCTCATCTCCGGTCACACCGCTCAGAACGCCCAGGCAGGGTAACCCAGCCGCCTGTGCGGCGAGCGCATCGCTGGGGGCGTCCCCCACCACCAGCGCCCGAACGTCGGATGCAGGCTGTTGCCCCCTTAGCAGGATGGATACCTCAGCACCCGGATACAGGGCGCTCCAGATCGCAAAGGGATGTGGCTTGCCAAGGGGCACGCCACCATGCTGGCGCTGGGCCGCCTCCACCTCTGTGTGGGTGACGATTCGCTCCGCTGCGAAGCAGTCCAGCACACCAAAGGAACGCAGCGCCCGCAAAGCTTCCTCACGCGGGCGACCGGTAGCCACGCCAAGCTCGCACCCCCTGGCTCCAAGCCTGTGCAGCACATCGCGGATACGCTCCACAGGGAGCACCGGCTTTTCTTGCAAGGGAGCAGCCCCCCACATCCCCATCAGCGGGCCACCGTACCAGAGCTGGAACCGCTCGTAGAGGTAGCGCCACCAGGGTCCCCCAGGCAGGAAAAGCGCCTGGGGCGCGCCGGTCTTCTGGCTGGCCCATCGCCCGGCGAAAGCCACAAGCTCCGCCCCCTGCCAACCATCACTCTCCTCCAGCAGACGCCAGACGGCCTCCGGCCAGGGCGCGGGGCGCCGCGCACCCTGCCGCAATGCACGCAGCAATGCCTCGACTGTATCTTCGCCAGCCACGGCTGCCCCCAGCGTCCCCAACAGCGCACAGGCAGCCACAAAAGCAAGGTCCCAGTTGGAGTTCACAGCACGGTTCTTGACCGCAAAGACCAGCGGCTGCGGCAGAATCTGCTCCCGCGCCGCCAGATTGTGAACGGCGTTGACGTACTCCCCCGCAACGGACAGGCGCAGGTGTAGCAACTCCCACAACGTCAGGCGAGCACACTCCCAGTAAATGTGCTCGGTGGTGATCACGCCGTCCAGGTCAAAGATGATCAGGTCGTAGGCACAGGGCGGACCAGTCACAAAGCTGCCTCTACTTCATCCAGCCAGCGCTCGACGTAACTCGTGCCGTCCACGCTGCGGGCGCCCATTTCGACCACCTGGGCCAGGCCCAACAGGGCAATCGCCGGCGGAAAACGCTCCCCATCCGCCAGGTTCAGGGTCAGCAGCGGGCAGCAGGCCAGCCCGGCTTGCAGGTAAAGCCGCCAATCTGGCCGCAGCCAGCCCCGAGCCTTCAAAGCCCGAAGCAACGGCAACAGCACGCGCCGGGTCTTGCTCTGCCAGAAAAGCCGCCGCACTTCCGGGAGCGCGTGCGGGTGCTCCACCACAAAGCGCTCGCCATCGCGCTCCAGAACAGCCCCCCGCTCCCGCTCCAGTTCTCTGGGGAAATACATCCACATGGCGAACACGTTATGATAGAGCGGCTTCACCAGATCAAGCAGGGGATCGTGCTGTCCCGCGAACGCCGGATCGAAGTAGATCAACGCGGGGGGCTGCCCCGGACGCTGGCGCAGGAAGACATTGCCATTGTGGGCGTCCCCATGCCCCACCACCGCCGGGCCAGCTCGGCCCGGCTCCAGCAGAGACCGGGCACGCGCGATAAGCTCGTCCAATGAATCGCGGAATTCAACGCCATTGATAGTCCAGCGGGCGCGCCGCACTACCTCAAAGGGAACGTCCGCCATGCCGGGCAGCGTGACGCGCCTTCCTGGACCATAGAAATCATCCAGGCGGCCCCCGATCAGCCGGAAGTGAAAGAGCTGGTGTATCGGCGCGCGGGCGTGCTCTGCCGCGTCCTGCCACCTCAGCGTCGCCCGGTAGATACGCCACAGATCATCGTCAGCCGCATGCTGGGCGGCCCGGAGCGTGGGAAGCAGAGCACCCTCCCCACGCTCGATATCCCAGGCCACATCGAAGACAGACCGGTCCTCTACCACTTCGTAGAGCAACATCTGACGCCCCGGAGCGGTGGAGGCGTGGACCGGGCGAATGATCGGATAGCCGGCCCTGACCATCAGCTCGGTGTTGTAATACTCGGCAATGACACTGCCCGGCTCCACATGCGATTTGAAGAACAACCGCCTCCCGTCCGTCAGGGTCAGGAAGCCGTTAAAGGAGTTCAGGGAAACAGCCAAGGGTCGCAGGGTGACTTCCGCCACCTTCAGCGCAAAGACATCCTCCACGAAAGCGCGCAGGAGGTCCTGTGCAGCGTCAGGGTCCGAGAACTGGAGGCGTTGAATCTGCTCTAGAACGGTCATCCCCACCAGTCGTCGCGCTGGCGGATGGCCAGCGCGTGGGCCGGAAAGCCCTCGTAATCGGCCAAGATGGCCGTCGGCTCGCTCAGCGACGCATAGCCCTCCGCAGAGAGGTAGCCCACGCCACTGCGCTTCAAGAAGTCCTGCACGCTGACCGAAGAAAACGAGCGAGCAAAAGCGCCTGTGGGTAGGATGGCATTGAGGCCCAGACAGTAGTTGCTGATGGGGATCGGCGTGTACGGGCCTAGGAGAATCTCACCGGCGTTGCGGATGCGATTGAGCGTGACAAAAGGCTCCTCGGTTAGAATCTCCAGGTGCTCCGGCGCGTAGTCATTGACAAACTGGATGGATTCCTCCAGGCTGGCCGTGACCAGAATGCCGCCGTAGCCACCCAGCACGGTCTCCACGAACTCCCGCCGCCACTGCGGCAGCCGGGCGATCAATTCCGGCAGCAGACGGGCCGCTTCGTCCGCCACTTTCCGGCTGTGGGTCACCAGGAGGGCGGCTGAATCCGGCCCATGCTCGGCCTCTACCAGCAGGTCCAGCGCGGCAATGCGCGGGTCCGCGTGCTCGTCAGTTAGAATGATCGACTCGCTGGGGCCAGCGGGCAGGCCAACATCCACCACACCGTACAACACGCGCTTGGCCGCCGAGACATAGCTGCTGGCCGGGCCAACGATCTTCGCCACGCGGGGGATGGTCTCCGTGCCGTAAGCCAGCGCGCCCATGGCCTGCATCCCCCCCACGGCGTAAACCTCTGAGACGCCGCAAACCTCGGCGGCATAAAGCGAAGCGGCGTCCACCCTGCCATCCGGACCAGGAGGCGTCACCACGACCACACGCTCCACCCCGGCCACCACCGCCGGAACGGCCAGCATCAGCATCACAGAAGGGAAAGCCCCCTTCCCCCGGGGCACGTACAGGCCCACGCTGGTGATCGGGGTCACCTTCTCGCCCGCCATCACACCCGGCATCACTTCCATAAACCACATTGGCTCAGGCATCTGCTCGGCATGGAAGCGCTCGATGTTGGCGTGAGCCTGCAGGACCGCCTCGCGCACGGCCTCAGACAGAGACTCGCGGGCGGCCTCGAACTGATCGGGCGTAACCCGGATCATCTCCTGGGTAAACTCCGGCGCATCAAACTTCCGCGTGTAATGAACAACCGCAGCGTCGCCCTCGGCCCGCACGCGACCGGTCACTTCCTCAGCCGTCGGCAGCAGCGAGGCAATGTCCTGCTCGGCGCGACGCATCACTTTGGCGAGTTCTTCTGGCGCGATCTTGCCGAGTTCACGTACCTGAATCATGCTTCTTCACCCCTCCGGATAACAAAGAGCGCGGCTTGCTCTTCCACCCAGGCCGCGCCCAAAACCCGACACATCCAGCACATCAACGGGCCGGGGCCAGCACCTCGTCCAGATAGGCCGACCTGCGACGGGTGCCATCCCAGCGAATATCCGGGATCAGCACGTCCCGGAAGCGGGCGATGCGATCCTCATGCTCGCGCAGGTCTTGCAGCATGATGCGCAGCTCCGCCTCAACATCATGGGTCGGCTCGTAGCCCAGATTGAGCAGATGCTCATGGTCCGGGTTGTAGTAGTGATCCTCCATCTCCTTGCGTGGGTTCTCCAGGTGGCGGACCTCAACATCCAACCCCAACTCCTGCCCGACCTTCTGGACCTTGAGGGCCAGCTCGGTCAGGTCGTAGACCTCCTCAAACTGGTTGAACACGCGGTACTCGCCGGCCTCCGGCGGGTTTTCCAGCGCAAGGGTCATGCACTGCATGGAGTCGCGCAGCGGCAAAAAGCCTCGGCGTTGGAATCCACGCCCGAACAAAGTCAGCGGATGCCCGATCACCGCTGAACAGCAGAAACGGTTGACCGCTGTGCCAAAGGACTGGTCGAAGTCCAGGCGGGTGCGCAGACGTGGGTCGTCCCCCATCTCGTCAATGTGGGTGCCGAAAACCACCCCCTGCATAACATCCGTGGACCGCAAGCCCCAGATTTTGCAGGCGAACATGATGTTGTTGGAGTCGTGGACCTTGCTCCAGTGATAGAAGCTCCCGGCCTGGCGGGGGAACGGCAGGCGGTCCTTGCGCCCGCGATATTCCACCTCAAAGAAGCCCTCTGGGATGTCGATGTTGGGCGTGCCGTACTCGCCCATGGTGCCCAGTTTGAGCAGGTGGGCCTGCGGGCAGGTATCCCGCATGGCGAACAGGATGTTCAGCGTGCCCATCACGTTATTGGTCTGGGTCCACACCGCATGCCGCGCATCGATCATCGAGTAGGGCGCTGAGGGCATCTCTCCCAAATGAACGATGGCGTCCGGCTGGAAGTTCGCCAGAAAGTCCCGCACAAAGTCATAGTCCAGCAGGTCGCCCACACGGAAATCGGGCCGTGTGCCGAAGTGCTCCTCAAAGGCGATAAGCCGCTCAGCCATGGAGTAGATGGGGATGGCGCTGTCGCTCCCCATCTCGGCGACCCACTCACGGCGCAGAAAACGGTCTACCCCGCCAACCTCGTGGCCGCGCGCTGCCAGGTACAGCGCCAGCGACCAGCCCAGGTAACCGTCCATCCCTGCAATTAAAACTCTCATTGCGCTCTCTGCCTTAAAAAAGAAAAATGTGCTGTAGGCTCCGGCTAAGAAGACCTCGGAGGCCATGGCAACCGACAACCACGGTCGGCGCTGTCCAAACAGGTCAGCGCGCCTGCCAGGCACACAAAAGTGGTTGGAGTCTAGCCCGTGACCGGGAGGCTGTCAAACCCGCACCGCGCAGCCCTCAGCCGAGGTCAGCTCAAGTAGCCCTGCGCGATGAGCAATTCGGCGTTAAGGATGGCCCCACCTGCCGCACCACGCACGGTGTTATGGGCCATGGTGACAAACTTGTAACCCAAGATCGGGCACTCGCGCAGCCGCCCGACGGAGGTGCTCATCCCGTTTCCGGCGTCCCGATCCCGGCGAGGCTGCGGGCGGTCTGGCTCAGCGTGGACGATTAGCGGGCGCTCTGGCGCGCTGGGCAGCGAGGCCACAACCTCCGGCCCGCGAAAGCCCTCCCAGGCCTCCCGGACGGACTCCAGGGAAGGCCGCTCGTCCAGCGCCACCGAAACCGCGACGGTATGCCCATCGAATACCGGGACGCGGTTGCACTGGGCGCTGACCACCGCCTCTAGCGGTACCACCCGACCGTCCTGCATGCTACCCAGCATCTTGCGCGTTTCGGCTTCCAGCTTTTCCTCCTCGCCGGAGATATAGGGAATCACGTTGTCGAAAATATCCAGGGAAGCCACGCCAGGGTAGCCCGCGCCGCTGATCGCCTGCATGCTCACGGCGCTGACCTTGCTGATGCCAAAGCGACGCAACGCTGCCAGCGCCATCACAACCGGCGTCGTGGTGCAGTTGGGGCTGGTCACCAGAGCGCCTGTGCCCCAGCCACGGTTCCTACGTTGCGTTCCGACCAGGCAGACGTGATCGGCATTGACCTCCGGGATCAAAAGCGGCACATCGACGGTCATGCGATGAGATTTGACATTGGAGCAGACGACATGGCCCGCCGCCGCCAACTCAAGCTCACGCTCGGCAGCGACCTCAGCAGGCAACGCAGAGAAGATCAGCGGTGTATCCGGGCTGGCATCCAGCGGCAACACAGTCAGGTCGGCCACATCAGTCGGAGGCGCGCCACTGAGCACCCAGTTGACGACCTCACCGTAAGCCCGCCCCGCGCTGCGATCCGAAGCGATCACAGCCCGGACGCGCATCCAGGGATGATGCTCCAACAGCTGGATGAAGCGCTGCCCAACCGCGCCCGTCGCACCGAGGATAGCCACATCGATGGGTTTGCTCATGGATGTCTTCTCCGTCTATTTCTCCTCTGCCGGAAGAGACGAAACCGCAGCGGGATATGATCCCAGCATCTTGACGAAAGAGGCGCGCCGCAGCAATGCCGCCAGGGCAGCCTCACATTCCGGGTCTCGCCAGTGCCCCTCAAAATCCAGGTAGAAAACGTACTCCCAGGGTCGGTTACCGCGTGGGCGCGACTCAATCTTGGTCAGGTTGATGCCCCTTTGGGCGAACTCCCCCAGGCATTCATAAAGCGCCGCCGGGCGGTGCCGCGTGGCAAAGACGAGCGAAGTCTTGTTATGCTCCGCCCGTGGCGGGTCATCGTGGCCCAGAATGAAGAAGCGGGTGAAGTTGAACGGCGCGTCCTCGATGTTCGGCTCCAGCACCTCCAGCCCGTAGAGTTCGGCGGCCAGAGAGCTGGCAATGGCCCCCACACCCGGAATGGGCGCGGCAGCCAGATCACGGGCGCTGCCCGCCGTGTCGTACCACGGCTCGGCCTCCAGATTGTGACGCCGCAAGAACTGCTCGCACTGGGCCAGCGCCTGGGGGTGCGACCGCACGCGCTGGAGGTCAGAGAGCTTTGTGCCTGGCGGGGCCAGCAGCGCATGCCGGACGTGCAGGATCACCTCGCCCTGCACCCGCAGATCGTGCTCCATCAGCAGCTCGTAGGACTGCGGAACCGTCCCTACCAGGGCGTTCTCAATGGGCAACAGGCCGTGGTCTGCGTGCTGGGCCTCGATGCATTGGAAAAGCTCACCAAACGAGCGGCAAGGGACCACCTGCACCGAATTGCCAAAATGCTGGCGAATCGCCTGCTCCGAATAAGCGCCCTGGATGCCCTGGAAAGCAACACGTGTGCTCAAAGCTCGCTCTCCTCGCCTGCTCAATCATGCTAACATACCATCCACTCGACCGCTAAGTATATAGAGTATCAGGCACTTTGTTCAACGTGCCCAACTATTCCCCGTCCAAAAAGGTCAAAATGTCCGTTGACGGTTTACCCACCCCACCTTATCATTCAAGTATGCTCACTCAGCTTTTTGCACTGCGCTTGCGTCGCCGCGTCCCCCCGGCCTGAAACTGGTCCGGTGGGGATGGTGGCTTTGCTTCCCCATCCCTGACGCAAACGGCACTACCGACGTGCGCATCCCCCCAGACCAGATCGGCCTGGGGGTTCGTTGTTTGGGGGCCAAGAACAAACAAGGAGCGTGTTTTCCCAATGACCGATCAGAGCGTCAAGAAAGTGGTGCTGGCCTACAGTGGCGGGCTGGACACTTCCATCATCGTCCCCTGGCTGAAAGAGACCTACCACTGCGAAGTTATCTGTTTCACCGCCGACCTGGGGCAGGAGGAAGAACTCGACGGCCTGGAGGAGAAGGCCCTGCGGACAGGCGCGAGCAAACTCGTCCTCGAAGACCTGCGCGAGGAGTTCCTCACCGATTACGTCTTCCCGACCATGCAGGCAGGGGCCGTCTACGAGCGCAGCTATCTGCTGGGCACTTCAATGGCGCGCCCGCTGATCGCCAAGCGTCTGGTCGAAGTGGCGGAGGCCGAGGGCGCTGACGCCATCGCCCATGGCTGCACCGGCAAGGGCAACGACCAGGTCCGCTTCGAGCTGACGGCCATGGCCCTCAATCCCAAGCTCAAGGTGATCGCCCCCTGGCGTCACTGGGACATCCGCAGCCGCGAGGACGCCATCACCTACGCCAAAGCCCACGACGTGCCAATCAGCCATACACTCAAGAGTATCTACAGCCGGGACCGCAACCTGTTTCACCTGAGCCACGAAGGCGGTCCGCTGGAGAACCCATGGCATGAGCCGGAAGAGGCGATGTACATCCTCACCAACAGCCCCCTGGACGCGCCCGACGAGCCGGAATACGTGGAAATCGGCTTTGAGCAGGGCGTGCCGACCAACGTGAATGGGGAGGAATTAGGCCCGGTCGCGCTGCTGACCAAGCTCAATGCGCTGGGCGGCAGACACGGCATCGGTCGTGTGGACATGGTGGAGAACCGGCTCGTCGGCATGAAGAGTCGCGGAGTCTACGAGACCCCAGGCGGAACCATCCTCCACACTGCCCATCAAGCCCTGGAGAGCATCTGCCTGGACAAATACACCATGCACTTCAAGGACTTCATCGCCGTCAAATATGCCGAGCTGGTTTACAATGGACAGTGGTTCACCCGGCTACGCGAAGCCTTCGACGCCTTCGTCAGGGTCACGCAGCAGAACGTCACGGGCACTGTTCGGCTTAAGCTATACAAAGGCAACGTGATCGTCGCGGGCCGCAAAAGCCCGTACAGTCTGTACCGGGAGGATTACGCCTCCTTCGGGCAGATGGACATCTACGATCAGACGGACGCGGAGGGTTTTATCCAGCTCTTCGGCCTGCCGATGAAGGTTGAGGCCATGCTGGGCATCGAGGGGGGCGGCGTGAGCCGGTATCGGCAGCCGGACTACACCGCCTTCAAACGGGATTAGCCTCCTGACCACCGAAAGAGGAATAGATGACGCTGTGGGGCGGCGTTTTTCACCAACAGACGGACGACGCGGTGCGCAGGCTGAACGACAGCCTGGCCTTTGACTGGCGACTCTACGACGTGGACATCACTGGCAGCCAGGCATGGGCCGGGGCACTGGCCAGGGCGGGCATCCTGGACGAAGCAGAACGGGACCAGATCGTCGCCGGGCTGGAGCAGGTGCGGGCGGAATTGGCCGCCGGCACTTTCAGCGCGGCCCCAGGGGACGAGGACATCCATACGGCCGTCGAGCGCCGCCTCACGGAGATCATCGGCCCGCTGGCAGGCAAGCTACACACCGGGCGCAGCCGCAACGACCAGGTAGCCACTGACCTGCGCCTGTGGCTGGCCCAGGGCCTCCCTGCGCTGATCGAGGGAGTGGCTCGGCTGCAAAAGGCCCTGCTGGAACAGGCCGCCCAACATACAGAAAGCGTCATGCCCGGCTATACTCACCTCCAGCCAGCCCAGCCGATCACGGCGGCACACTGGCTGCTCAGCTTCGCGCAAATGCTGGAGCGTGACCGGCATCGGCTGGAGCAGGTCTCGGCGGCGCTGGGGACCAACCCGCTGGGATCGGGGGCACTGGCAGGAACGCCCTACCCCGTCGACCGGGAAGCCCTCTCCGCCGCGCTGGCCTTTGAACGCCCCGGCGCCAACAGCCTGGACGCCGTCTCCGACCGGGATTACGTTTGCGGCTTTCTGTATGTCGCTGCCCTGCTGATGGTTCACCTCTCCCGCCTGGCGGAGGACCTGATCCTCTTCAGCAACCCCCAGTTCGGCTTTGTCACCCTTGACGAGCGCTACAGCACCGGCAGCAGCCTGATGCCCCAGAAGCGCAACCCCGACCCCCTGGAGCTGGCGCGGGGCAAAGCTGGACGCATCATCGGGCATCTCACCGGCCTGCTGGTCACCCTCAAGGGGCTGCCGAGCGGTTACAACAAAGACCTGCAGGAGGACAAAGAGCCGGTCTTTGACACCTATGACACGTTGAGCCTGTTGCTGCCCGTCCTGGCAGGACTCATCCAAACCCTGCGCCTCCATCCGGAACGCATGCGTGCCGCGCTGGACGAAGCCATGCTGGCCACCGACCTGGCCGACTACCTGGTGATGAAAGGAGTCCCGTTTCGGGAGGCGCACCACCTAGCCGGCCAGCTTGTCCGCCTGGCAGAGCAAAAGGGCTGCAAACTGTCAGCGCTCCCTCTGGCCGATTTTCAGGCGATCTCTAACGCCTTCGAGCAGGACGTGTACACGGTTTTCGACTTTGACGCAGCCGTTGCCCGTCGCAGCGCGTATGGCGGCACCGCTCCGGAGGCGGTCCGCCGCCAGATTGCCGAACTGGCGGAAAGGCTGGAAGGCAGGCGCTGAGCCTCATGCAAGCTGCACAAGGGCCGTAGGCCACAACGGACGAACTTTGCCGATTTCTGGGCGGGCTATTGACATTCGCCCGGAAATTCTGTACCTTGAGCATCAAGTAAGCGTGCAGGTGCTGGCAAACCAACGACACACAACCATGACCACTTCACCCACCATCATCGGCTCCCTGAGCCTTATCATCGTAATCATTCTTGGCCTCGTCATTGAGAACGAGGTTTTGGTGGTTGGGGCGAAGGCGGACACGGCACGAGCATAAGCACCACAGCACAGCAGCAAGCGAAAGAAAGCCCCCAACCACCGGGGGCTTTTTTCGTTGGACCTTCAACACACCCAACCAAGGGAGGAGCGACATGACCCCTGATCATCGCAGCAACCACCGGGACAGAGCCACCTTCTACGGGGCCACCACCAGCCCGTGGACAGAGCCATTCCGCACTTCCTACGATAACCAGAATGGCTTTGCGCTGAAACCCGCCCCCACACCGCCCCCCAACGGCGCTGACCACCCAGCCCCCGGCCCCTTCGCCGATACCGACACGCCCTGTCGCTAGACTGGCGCCGGCGCAGACGCAAAGGATACCACAATGCGTTCGGATCGGATTAAGAAGGGCTTTGAGCGAGCACCCCACCGCGCCCTGCTCAAGGCGACCGGCGTCAGGGATGAGGACATGGGCAAGCCCTTCATTGCCATTTGTAACAGCTACATCGACATCATCCCTGGCCATGTTCACCTGCAAAAATTCGGCGCGGCCATCAAGCAGGCCGTGCGCGAAGCTGGCGGCGTGCCCTTCGAATTCAACACCATCGGCGTGGACGACGGGATCGCCATGGGGCACATGGGCATGAACTTCTCCCTGCCCAGCCGCGAACTGATCGCCGACTCGGTGGAGACGGTTATCGCTGCCCATGCCTTCGACGGCATGATCTGCATTCCCAACTGCGACAAGATCGTGCCCGGCATGCTCATGGCTGCCGTCCGTCTGGATATCCCCACCATTTTCGTCAGCGGCGGGCCGATGGCAGCGGGCAAAACACCGGATGGCCGCACGGTGGACCTGATCAGTGTCTTTGAGGGTGTGGGGGCGTACAAGGCCGGGCGCATCGACGAAGCCGAGCTGAAGACTCTGGAGGACTTCGGCTGCCCTTCCTGCGGATCGTGCTCCGGCATGTTCACGGCCAACAGCATGAACTGCCTGATGGAGGCGCTGGGGCTGGCCCTGCCCTACAACGGCAGCGCGCTGGCCGAAAGCGATGAGCGCTACGCCCTGGCCCGGCAGGCCGCCCATCAGATCCTCCGCCTCATCGAGATGGACCTGACGCCCCGCAGAATCGTCACCGTGGAGGCCATCGACGACGCCTTCGCGCTGGATATGGCCATGGGCGGTAGCACCAACACCGTCCTCCACACCCTGGCCATTGCCTATGAGGCCGGTATCGACTATCCGCTGGAGCGCATCAACGCTGTTGCCGCCCGCGTGCCACACATCTGCAAGGTCAGCCCGGCCAGCCACTGGCATATGGAGGACGTGCACCGCGCCGGGGGAGTCCCCGCCATCATCAAGGAGGTCAGCCGGAACGGCGACACCTTTCACCTGGACCGCCTCACCGTAACCGGCAAAACGCTGGGTGAGAACATCGCCGACGCCGAGGTCAAAGATTACGAGGTCATCCGTCCGGTCAGCGCCCCCCATTCCCCAACCGGCGGCCTCACTATCCTCTTCGGCAACCTGGCTCCTGACGGGGCGGTTATCAAAACGGCTGGCGTGGGAGGCAAGCGCCAGCATCGCGGCCCGGCTCGCGTCTACGAGAGCGAAGAGGACGCCTCTCGTGGCATCCTCAACGGCGAGGTACAGCCCGGCGAGGTCGTCGTGATCCGTTACGAAGGCCCGCGCGGTGGACCTGGTATGCAGGAGATGCTGGGGCCGACGGCGCAGCTTCAGGGCATGGGTCTGGGCGAAAGTGTGGCGCTGATCACGGATGGGCGTTTCTCCGGCGGCAGCCGGGGCATGTCCATCGGCCACGTTAGCCCGGAGGCTGCTGCTGGCGGCCCTATCGCCATCGTGCAGGACGGCGACCCGATCGCCATCGACCTTGACGCCCGCACGATCACGCTGGAGCTTGCCGAAAGCGAGATCGAAGCGCGCATGCAAGCCCTGCCTCCCTTTGAACCGAAGATTGACAGCCGGTGGCTGCGGCGCTATGCCAGGCTAGTCAGCAGCGCCAGCACAGGCGCCGTCTTTCTGGATTAGCACAGGTTTAGACCGTACACGACCCAACCCTGAGGAGAAACCACATGAAGCTCAAAGGCGCCGAAATCATCTGGGAATGTCTGGTGCGCGAAGGCGTGGACCTTGTGTTCGGGTATCCGGGCGGGGCGATCCTGCCGACTTACGACGCGCTCTCCAAGTATCCCCAAATCCACCACGTGCTGACCCGCCATGAGCAGGGCGCTACTCACATGGCAGATGGCTACGCACGCGCCACAGGCAAAGTCGGCTGTGCCATGGCCACCAGCGGACCCGGCGCAACGAACATGGTGACCGGGATCGCCACCGCGATGATGGACTCCTCCCCCATCGTCTGCATCACCGGCCAGGTCCCCCTCAGCGCCATCGGCTCCGACGCATTCCAGGAAACCGATGTGACCGGCGTGACCCTTCCTATCACCAAACACAACTACCTGGTCACGGACGTGGACGAGCTGGCCTATGTCATCCGAGAGGCCTTCCATATCGCGCGGACGGGACGCCCCGGCCCTGTGCTGATCGACGTGCCCAAAGACGTGCAGAACGCCACCACGGAATTCGTCTACCCGGAGGACCCTATAGTCCTGCCCGGCTACCAACCGGCGGAAGGGGCCACTGAAGACGAAATTCAACAGGCGCTGGACCTCATCCACGAGTCAAAGCGCCCCCTCATCCTGGCGGGGCATGGGGTGATCATGTCCGGGGCAGTCCAGGAGTTACAGGCATTTGCGGAACGAGCACAGGTTCCCGTGGCGTTAACCCTGCTGGGTAAAGGGGCCATGTCTGAGCAGCACCCGCTCTGCCTGGGCATGATGGGCATGCACGGGGAAGCCTACGTTAACAAAGCCATCCAGGAGGCCGATCTGCTGCTGGCCTTTGGCATGCGCTTCGATGACCGCGTCACGGGCAACCTGGCGACCTATGCCAAAAAATCCCGCAAGATACACGTGGACATCGACCCCTCTGAGATCAACAAGAACGTGCGGGTGAACCTGGGCATCGTCGGGGACCTGCGCACCGTGCTGAGCCAGTTAACCCCACGCCTGAAGCCGCAACAGCATGACGACTGGGTGGAGCAGATCGACGAGTGGCGGGACGACACACGCCGCCGTGACATCATCAACCAGAATCCCAACGGCAAGCTTTTTGCCGCCCACGTGATCCGCGATCTGTGGACCTACACCAGAGGCAACGCCGTCACGGTGACGGATGTGGGACAGCACCAGATGTGGGAGGCTCAGTACTACCCACATACACGTCCCTATACGCTGATCACCAGCGGTGGCCTGGGCACGATGGGCTTTGGCCTGCCCGCAGCAATTGGCGCCAAGTTGGGCAGACCAGAGGAAGAGGTGTGGGCCATCGTCGGCGACGGCGGCTTCCAGATGACGATGGCCGAGCTGGCCACCGCCGTCCAGGAGAAGGTGGCGGTTAAGATCGCCATTATCAATAACGGCTATCTGGGTATGGTGCGCCAGTGGCAGGAGTTCTTCTACGAGGAACGCTACAACGCCACCCCTATGGTCAACCCCGATTTCTGCAAGCTGGCGGACGCCTATGGCATCCCGGCAGTCCGCGTGACAAGCCGCGAGCAGATCGAGGACGCCGTGGAAAAGGCCCGGCAGTGCCAGGACAGGCCGTTCCTGATCGAGTTTGTGGTGGAGAAGCACGATATTGTCTACCCGATGGTGCCGGCAGGGGCCGATCTGGACAACATGATCCGCCGTCCCGCCGTAACGCCGGACATGGTTTGAGTGCCTGCGCTACCCAGGAAAGGGAACCCATGAAATACACACTGACAGCGCTCGTAGAGAACAAACCCGGTGTGCTGAACCGTGTGGCCAGCCTGTTCCGCCGCCGCAACTTCAACATCGACAGCCTGACGGTGGGTCGCACGCACACGCCGGAGGTCTCCCGCATGACGATTGTCATGGACGGCAGCGAGCTAGACGCCGCCAAGGTGGAGAAAAACCTCTACAAACTGGTCAACGTGATCCAGGTTGACCAGCTCAACGACAAACCCGCCGTCTCCCGCGACCTGGCGCTGATTAAAGTGGCCGTGGATGGCAACACACGGGCCGAGGTGATGCAGCTCTGCGATATCTTCCGTGCCCGCATCGTCGATGTATCGCAGAACTCGGTAATCATCGAGGTTACCGGTGACGAGGCCAAGATCGAGAGCCTTACCAGCATGCTACAGCCTATCGGCATCATCGAGATGGTGCGCACTGGCGTGGTCGCCATGGGGCGCGGCGAACACACGCTGAGCACCAACGGCTACCGGCCCACGGCAAAACCCAACGGCAACGGGTACAAATCGGTTATCTAGCCACATCTGCCAGCAAGGAGAAACCATGGCCAGGCTCTACTACGATCAGGACGCAGATCTCAATCTGCTCAACGGAAAGACCGTCGCCATCATCGGGTATGGCAGCCAGGGACACACCCATGCGCTGAACCTGCGCGATAGCGGCATCTCGGTCGTCGTTGGGCTGCACGAAGGCAGCAAGAGCAAAGCCAGGGCAGAGGCAGCCGGGTTGACCGTGCTCCCCGTTGCCGAGGCAGCGCAGCGCGCCGATATCGTGATGATGCTCGTGCCCGACCCGATCCAGCCCCAGGTCTACCAAGAGCACATCGCCCCCCACCTCAAGCCGGGGGACACCCTGATGTTCGCGCACGGCTTCAACATCCGCTACGAGCAGATCAGGCCGCCGGGTTACGTGGACGTGAGCATGGTGGCCCCCAAAGCGCCCGGACACCGGGTGCGCGAGGTCTTTCTGGAAGGGGGCGGCACCCCAGGGCTGGTTGCCGTTGCCCAGGACGCCAGCGGCAACGCTCTGGCCCAGGCCCTGGCTTACGCCAAAGGGATCGGCTGCACACGGGCCGGGGTCATCGAGACCACGTTTGCCGAGGAGACGGAAACGGACCTCTTTGGGGAGCAGGTCGTGCTGTGCGGCGGGGTGACGGCTCTCATCCGGGCCGGGTTTGAGACGCTGGTCAAGGCCGGTTACCAGCCAGAGATCGCCTACTTCGAGTGTCTGCACGAACTCAAGTTGATCGTCGACCTGATGTACCAGGGCGGCCTCTCCTACATGTGGTACAGCGTCTCCGACACCGCCGAACACGGCGGCTACACGGCAGGAGACCGCATCATCACCCCCGAAATCCGGGAGGAGATGGTCGGAATCTTGACCGAGATCCAGGATGGCACCTACGCCCGCAGGTGGATCGAGGAAAACCAGAACGGACGAACCTGGTTCAACCAGCGCCGCCAGCAGGAGCGCGAGCACCTGATCGAGCAGGTCGGCAAGGAATTACGGGCGATGATGCCCTTCTTGAACGCCAAGCAGGTGGATTAGCGTCCATGCGCCAGAGCACCGATGCACCAGCGACACCAGATGGAAGGGGGTGATTCCATGTCAGACGATGGCCTTAGCGACCTTAAGCACATCGCGCTCTACCCGGACCTTCATCTGAACAGGAAAGGAACACCCCTAACATGGCCAATACCAGCGAACCTGAGGTAGTCCGCATCTTCGATACCACGCTGCGCGATGGCGAGCAATCGCCGGGCGCCAGCCTGACCAGCGCGGAGAAGCTGGAGATCGCACGCCAGTTGGCCCGTCTTGGCGTGGACATCATCGAGGCTGGTTTCCCCGCCGCCAGCCCGGACGACCTGCGCGCCGTCCAGCGCATCGCCCAGGAGGTCGGCACGCCAGACGGCCCCGTAATCACCGGCCTGGCCCGCGCCCACAAGGGGGATATCGACAAAGCCTGGGAAGCGGTGCAGTATGCAGCCAAGCCACGCATTCACACCTTCCTGGCCACATCCGACATCCACCTGGAGCGCAAGCTGCGCATGACGCGCGACGAAGTCGTCGCCCGCACGCGCGAGATGGTCAGCTACGCCAAATCCTACTGCGACGACGTGGAGTTCAGTCCAGAAGATGCCGGGCGCTCGGACCCCGATTTCCTGATCCGGGTGCTGACCGTAGCCATCGAAGCTGGAGCGACAACGCTCAACATCCCGGATACGGTCGGCTACCTCACCCCGGACGAATACTACAACCTGATGCACAAGCTCATCACGGAGACGCCTGGCGCGGACCGCGTGATCTGGTCCGTTCATTGCCACGACGACCTGGGTCTGGCCACAGCCAACACACTGGCGGGCATCCGGGCCGGGGCACGCCAGGCCGAGGTCACAGTCAACGGCATCGGCGAGCGAGCCGGGAATACCAGCCTGGAAGAAGTGGTGATGGCCCTGCACACCCGCCCCACCATCTTCAACCTGCGCACGAACATCGATACCACGCAGATCACCCGCACCAGCCGCATGGTCAGCAATTACACAGGCATGGTTGTTCAGCCCAACAAAGCCATCGTCGGCAGCAACGCCTTTGCTCACGAGGCGGGCATCCACCAGGACGGCATCCTCAAAGATCAGCGCACCTATGAGATCATGACGCCGGAGACCATCGGCCTCAACCAGAGCAGCCTGGTGCTGGGCAAACACAGTGGTCGCCATGCCTTCAAGGTGCGGCTGGAAGAGCTGGGCTTCCACCTGACCGAAGCAGAGTTGAACACGGCCTTTCAGCGCTTCAAGGAGCTGGCCGACAAAAAGAAGTCCGTCACCGATGCCGACCTGGAAGCCCTGGTGGCCGATGAATTCTACGGTCCTCAGGAGATTTACGGCCTCATGGACCTGCAAGTTACCTGTGGGCGACCCGGCATGCCGACGGCCACGGTCCGCCTGCGCGGACCCGACCACAAAGAACATGTCACCTCGGCCATTGGCACCGGGCCGGTAGACGCTACCTTCCGGGCCATCGACGGCATCGTGCAGGCCCCCAACACCCTGATCGAGTACAGCGTCCACAGCATCACGGAGGGCATCGACGCCATGGGGGAGGTCACAGTCCGTATCGCCTCAGAGAATGGAAGCGCACAGACGTTCGGCGGCTATGGGGCCGATACCGACATCATCATGGCCAGCGCCAAAGCCTATATGGCAGCGCTGAACCGCATGCTCGCCGTCAGGGGTGGCCAACACGGCAGGCCCGAAGGCGAGATCGCCACCATCGGGGTCACGGCCCCCTCCTGATTTGAGCCTTGACTGCGGAGGTCACCATGTTAAGCCAACAGCCAACCGATTCCATGTTTTCTCGCCTGGAGGAAGAAGTCTTCCCCACCTTTCCTGCGCCGCGTGTGTGGTATCTGGGGTGGGAAGGCGATGCGTGGGCCGACATCGCCCGCGCGGACAGCACGGCAGACTTCATGCCCGGCACTCAGGATATCACCATCACCATTATCCGCCATAGCGACAGTCACTAGCCCGGCCCCGCCATCTCGCACGGTCTCGAACATGGGGGAGCCAGGTGCTCCCCCATCACTTTGTCGCACCGATGAGGCTTACTTGCCATGACCACAACCGACACACAACCACGCACACTATTTGAAAAAGTATGGGAGGCCCACGTAGTCTCTCCTCAACAGGCGGGCACGCCGGCCACCCTGTACATTGACCTGCATCTGATCCATGAGGTAACTTCCCCTCAGGCCTTTGCCGAACTGCGACAACGCGGGCTGCGCGTCCGCCGCCCGGACCGCACCCTGGCCACCATGGACCACAGCACGCCCACAACGCCCCGCAACGGCGACGGGGTGATCCCGGTAGCCGACGCCCTGGCTGCCGCCCAGCTTGACCGGCTGATGCGCAACTGCGAGGATTTCGGCATCCCGCTTTACAAGCTGGGGTCCGAAAACCAGGGCATCGTCCATGTGATCGGGCCTGAGCAGGGCCTGACCCAGCCGGGCATGACCATCGTCTGTGGCGACAGCCACACCAGCACGCACGGGGCCTTCGGTGCGCTGGCCTTTGGCATCGGCACCAGCGAAGTGGCTCATGTGCTCGCCACGCAGTGCCTCCTCCAATACAAGCCCAAGACCTTCGAAATCAGGGTGGATGGCCGCCTGTCGCCCGGCGTGACGGCCAAAGACATCATCCTGGCCATCATCGCCAAGATCGGCGTAGACGGCGGCACGGGGCACGTCTTCGAGTATACCGGAGAGGCAATCCGGAGCCTGGACATGGAAGCGCGCATGACGATCTGCAACATGTCCATCGAAGGCGGCGCGCGTGGGGGGATGGTCGCCCCAGACGATGTCACGTTCGAGTATCTGGCCGGGCGTCCCCACGCGCCGCAGGGCAAAGCCTGGGACGAAGCCGTCGAAGCCTGGCGCAGGCTGCCCAGCGACGAGGGCGCCGCCTATGACCGCAGCGTGACCCTGGACGCCGGCGCCCTGGCCCCGATGATCACCTACGGCACCAATCCGGGCATGGGGATGCCGATCACCGGTCGCGTCCCGGACCCGGCCACCGTGCGCGAACCTGGACAGCGCCAGGCACTGGAGAAAGCGCTCGGCTACATGGCGCTGCAACCGGGCCAGCCCCTGCTGGGCCACAAGATCGACGTGGTCTTCGTGGGGAGCTGCACCAATTCCCGCCTTTCTGATCTGCGCGCTGCGGCCCGGCTCATGCGTGGGCGGCGCGTGGCAGAGGGCGTGCGCATGCTCGTCGTGCCTGGCTCGCAACAGGTCAAGCGCCAGGCCGAGGCAGAAGGGCTGGATCGCATCTTCCGCGAAGCCGGGGCCGAATGGCGCGAGGCGGGCTGCTCGATGTGCATTGCCATGAACGGCGACCAGCTCCAGCCCGGCCAGTACGCCGTCAGCACCAGCAACCGCAACTTCGAAGGACGCCAGGGCAAAGGCGGGCGGACCTTCCTGGCCAGCCCGCTCACCGCCGCCGCTGCCGCCATCACGGGGAAAATCACCGATGTGAGGGAGATGATCTGAGATGCCCGCCTTTACCACACTGACCAGCACGATGGCTCCGCTGCCCATCGAGAACGTGGACACCGACCAGATCATCCCGGCACGCTTCCTCAAAACCACGAACAAAGCGGGGCTGGGGAATTGTCTTTTTGCTGACTGGCGCTACGACGCCGACGGCAATCCACGGCCCGATTTCCCGCTCAACTGGCCACAATGCCAGGGCGCTCAAATCCTGGTGGCCGGGGATAACTTCGGCTGCGGCAGCTCACGAGAACACGCGCCCTGGGCGCTGGTTGACCACGGCTTCCGTGCCGTAATCAGCACACGCTTCGCCGACATCTTCCGCAACAATGCGCTGAAAAACGGCCTGCTCCCCATCACCGTCGATGAGGAGACTCTGCGCCAGTTGTTCAGCCTGATCGAGGAAGACCCTTCGACCACCATCACGGTGGATCTGGCCGCCCAAACGGTCACCCTGCCTGATGGCCGGGCGGTCAGCTTCCCCCTTGACGCCTTCGCCAAGCACTGTCTGCTCAACGGGATCGACCAGCTCGGTTACCTGATCGAACAGCTTCCGCAGGTCGAAGCCTACGAGGCCACACATCCTGCGCGGGTCAATACCCTGCAACCGCTCACCTAAGGAGGTCGCCATGAGAACCCTTGCCATATACGACACCACGCTCCGTGACGGAACCCAGAGCGAAGGCATCTCACTCTCCGTCGACGACAAGCTCAAGATCGCCCGCCTGCTGGATAGCCTCGGCGTGGCCTACATTGAGGGCGGCTGGCCCGGCTCCAACCCGAAAGACGCGGAATTCTTCCGTCGGGCCAGGGACATCCCTTTCCGGCATGCCCGCCTGGCTGCTTTTGGGATGACCTGTCGCGTCGGAGGCCACCCATCCGACGACGCCAACATCAACGCCCTGTTAGAGTCGGAAACGCCGGTGGTGACCGTGGTGGGCAAGACCTCCATGCTCCACGTGCAGGAAGTTCTGCGCACGACGCCAGAGGAGAACCTGCGCATCATCGAGGAAAGCCTGCGCTACCTCAAAGCCCAGGGCAAAGAGGTTATCTACGACGCTGAGCATTTCTTCGATGGCTATAAGCTGGACAAGGAGTACAGCCTGGCGACACTTCGCGCCGCCCTGGCTGGCGGCGCGGAGGTGCTGGTGCTGTGCGATACCAACGGCGGCAGCATGTACTGGGAAGTCGAGAGCGTCGTGGCGGAGGTGGCAAAGGCCTTCCCGGAGGCCGTGCTGGGCATTCATACCCACAACGACGGCGAGCAAGGGGTAGCCAACACCCTGGCAGCCGTCCGGCAGGGGGTGCAGCACGTCCAGGGCACGATCAACGGCTACGGAGAGCGCTGTGGCAACGCCAACCTGTGCTCGGTGATCCCCAATCTGGAGCTTAAGATGGGCCTGCGCTGTTTGCCGGAGGGCGCGCTGAAGAACCTGAGCCACATCGCGCGGACCGTGGCCGAGATCGCCAACATGGCCCCGGACAGCCACCAACCCTTCGTTGGCAAAAGCGCCTTCGCCCACAAGGGCGGCCTGCACGTGGCAGCCATGCGCCGCACGGTCGAGAGTTACCAGCACATCGATCCGACCCTGGTCGGCAACGAGATGCGTTTTCTGCTCTCCGATCTCTCCGGGCGCGGCAATGTGATCCACGAGGCTGAAAAGCTGGGCATGGACCTGTCCTCCGACAAGGCACGCGAGATCCTGGAGGAGATTAAGAAGCTGGAGCACCAGGGCTATGCCTTTGAGGGCGCAGAAGCGTCCGTTGCCCTCATGCTGAAACGCGCCTCAGAGGACTACCGCCCACCGTTCGAGCTTGTCAACTTCATGGTCAGGGTCGCCCGGCACGGGCTGCATGGCATGGACGCCGAAGCCACCGTCAAGCTTCAGGTGAACGGCGAGGTGCTGCACACCGCTGCGGAAGGCAACGGCCCGGTGAACGCGCTGGACAACGCCCTGCGCAAAGCGCTCACCCCCGTCTACCCGGAACTGGCTGATTTCCACCTGGCCGATTACAAAGTGCGCATCCTGGATGGCGACAGGGGGACCGCCGCCACCACGCGCGTCCTCATCGACACGCAGAACGGCACCAACCGCTGGAGCACGGTGGGCGCGGGAACCAACATCATCGACGCCTCCTGGCGGGCGCTGGCCGATAGCGTGGAATACGGCCTGCTTACCCTGGCCGGAGAAAAGCCATGAAAGCGACAATTGCGGTCCTGCCCGGCGACGGCATTGGGCCGGAGGTGGTCGCCCAGGCCAGATGTGTCCTGGCACGTGTGGCCGAGATCGGCGGGCACGAATTCGAGTTCATGGAAGCGCTGATGGGCGGCTGCGCCATCGACGCCACGGGTAATCCGCTGCCGGACGATACGCTGGCGCTCTGCCAGAGCGCGGATGCAGTGCTCCTTGGCGCAGTAGGCGGCCCCCAATGGTCTGACCCCACCGCACCTGTCCGCCCAGAGCAGGGACTGCTCCGCCTTCGCCAGCACCTGGGGCTGTTCGCCAATCTACGACCGGTGCGAGTCTTCCCGGCGCTGGCGGAGCACGCCCCCTTGCGGGCCAACCTGCTCCGGGACGTGGACATCCTCTTCGTGCGAGAGCTTACCGGCGGCATCTACTTTGGCCCACGGCAGGAACAGGGCGAGGGAGACAGCGCCTACGACACCATGCAGTACACCGTTGAAGAGGTCCGGCGTGTGGCCCACCTCGCCTTCCAGGCCGCGCGCAAACGCCGCAAACGGCTGGCCTCCGTGGACAAAGCCAACGTGCTGGCTTCGATGCGCCTGTGGCGGCGCACGGTCAGCAAGGTGGCCCAGGAGTACCCCGACGTGGAGGTTGAGCACATCCTGGTGGACGCATGTGCCATGTATCTGATGCGCCGCCCGCAGTCATTCGATGTGGTGCTGGCAGGCAACATGTTCGGGGACATCCTGAGCGATGAGGCCGCCACACTGGCAGGGTCGCTGGGGATGCTGCCCTCCGCCTCGCTGGGCGAGGGACGCCTGGGCCTTTATGAGCCTATCCACGGCTCCGCGCCAGATATCGCCGGGAAAGGCATTGCCAACCCCATCGGCACCATCTTGAGCGCGGCCATGCTGCTGCGGCACAGCCTTGGGCTGGAGGAGGAGGCCGCCATGGTGGAGCAGGCCGTAGAAGGAGCGCTGGCGGCAGGGCTGCGCACCGCCGACATCAGCGCCCCAGAAGATAAGGCCGTGACCACGGCAGAGATGGCCGAAGGAATCCTGGCCCGGTTGCCCGCCTAGAAGCGGGCAAGACGCCCGGCACTCCTTACAGGCCGGGCGTCCCTGGCCGAAGAGCAAACGCCTAAAAGTGGAGATTGACGTCGGTCTTGTCGATGTCTGGGCTGGTCGGTGAGGAGGCATCCTTGACGGCGGCGGAGGCCATCGCCAGCGCAGCGACCAGGAACAGGAGCCGCCTGGCCATCGGCGGAGCCGCCGCCCAGCCCAGCCCGCGCAGGGCACACAAGCCCAGCGCGACAAAATACTCGCCCCAATCCTCCGGGTCGGCCAGGCACTCGGCCACGATCTGGCGCACTGTGGCAATCGGCTGCAAGGCGCGCTCAACGGGCATCCGTCCCGGCGGGGCATCCTCAGCGCCACCCATCTCGGCCAGCAGCCTGACCACCGGCCACACGGCTTCCCAACCCTCGCCCTCGATGGCCGGCGCGACCACCTCGATCAACAGGCTGGTTTCCAGAACGGCCCAATCAAACAGTGTGTGGCCCTCGCGTGTCCAGGCAAAGTCGATCAGCCAGGCATTATCCCCCGGCCCCACAAGGATGTTGCGCAGGTGGAGATCGCCGTGAATGATGGACAGCGAACCGGAGATGGGACGCTGTAGCAGGTTCAGGTAGCGCCGCAACGGGTTGGGCAACAGCGCCGGAAAGGCCGGATGCTCCGGCATACGCTCGCCGGTGGGGTCGAAATCCGGCTCCAGCGCGGCAACTTGCTGATGCAGCAGGTCGTCCCGCGTGTAAAGCACACGCCCCACCAGCCGGTCGATGACAGCGCCACGGTAGAAGCGACCGGAAGAAAGGTCGATGCCCCGCACCTCAACCTTGCTGGCCCGATTGAAGGCCTCTGGACCAGCGCCCGCCACCAACTGCACGGCCTGCCGCGTCGGGTACACATAATGGACGGTGAAGCCCTCCAGCGACACAACTTCCTGATAGGCAAACCGCCCCCTGCGGCTCCACTGCCCCATCGGCAGCAACTTTTGCCTGGGCGTAGGCAGGCCCTCGCCCACCTCCACCACCAGGGCCGGGGGAAGCACCATCTCGTATTCCTGCCAGCCGGCGAAACGGTAGGCGTGCCGCTGTGACCACCAGGTCTCCCGAAACACACGATACAGCCCGTCCCACAAGAAATGACCGAGCGCCTCAGGCCCCCGCTCTCTGGCGTAGGCTGCCAGATCCACCGGACCGGTTTCGCTCGGATTGCGCAGGAAGGTGTATTTCAGCCCTCCCAACGGCGACCGATCCGGCACAATCGGGTTATCCAGCACGCGGGCGGTCGCGGGAGGGAGCGTATCCCGCACGAAGGAGTCGTAACGCATCTTCTCGTAGAGAATCGCCTGCCGCTCGTCCAGCTTAACAACAACCGAAGCGTCCGGTCGGCCATCGGCCCGATATGGAGAGGCCACCAGCACGGTAGCGTCGCTGTAGCCCCCCTCCAGCCGCCGCTCAATCACGACATGCTCATACCCCCGAAACATCTGCTGCAACACGCCGATCTCCATCGCGCTCAAGCCCACACCTTCCCGGACCCGGATCGGCACCAAGGGCTGCTGGGGGCGCATGTCAGCAGACCAGTTGGCTGCCATCGCCACCAGTTGATCGATGTCCGCCCCCATGTCCCGCAACGTGCGATATGGCAGGCTATCGCCCTCTTGCAGGATGGCCAGGAACAGGTCGCGCTCCGAAGGGAACTCCTCTCCGTGCGCCTGTGCCAGCTCCTGGGCCAGGCGCAGGACAGTATGCAGGCGAGGAGTCTCGCGGAAGCCCGGCCAGAAACGGCGGTTATCCCCCTGCCCCAACTCCTGGCGGATGAGGTAGCGGACAAAGCGCGGCGTGATGCCGTGCTCTTCTAACGTGCTACTGGTCACGCCGCCCTTCAGCTTGGTCAGAGCGATAAAGAGATGCTCGACGCCGATGTAGAAATGACCGGATTGGGCCGACTCTTTGCGGGCTAAGGTCAAGATGTCATCAAGCTCTTTGGATACCACTATTGTCCCTGATCCGTATCTTCTATGCGCAGCCAGGTTCGTCCGATCCGAAAAAGCGTGCCTGCCTCCAGAAGCACAGGGCCTTCTATGCGCTTTTTGCCCACGAAAGTTCCGTTGCGGCTGCCTGTATCGTCAAGAAACCAGCCCTCTTCAGGGCGATACTCCAACTGAGCGTGGAGGCGGGATATCTGCGTATCAAACGGCAGACACAGGTCGCAATCGTCACGGCGACCCAGCGTGATCAACCAGGACCCGCTCATTCCGGACTGCCCGTCGCCGTCGGCGCGGCGGAAGCGAACCTTGCGACCGTCGTCAGGGCCACTCATGATCGTAACAAGCAACTGGAGATCGTTGTCACCGGCCACAATTCTGCTCCATCCCATCTCAAGCCATCCCAGTATACTCAACCTAAGCATACGAAGAAACAACCACAATCGTCAATCACCTCAATGCCCTACCATGACCCCGGCTTGCCCAACCAACCATTGACCTTGCCAGATATGGCGTGCTATACTTTCTCCAACAACAGTATAGAACACATTCGAAAGACGACGACGGAGAGGAGTAGGCGGCAAGCGCCTCCTCAAGAGAGGTGGGTCACTGGCTGCAAGCCCACCGGGGTTGCCCCGCTGAAGGTCGCTCCTGAGTTGGGATGCTGAACCCGGTTGCGGAAGTAGGCATCTCCGGGCAAGCCCGTTATCGCGCCAGAGTGCCTGCGTTGTGCGCCCGCACGCAGGAAGCAAGGTGGTACCACGGAAGTTTTGGCCTTTCGCCCTTGACGGTGAAAGGCTTTTTGTTTATCTTGCTGCTCCCCCACCAGGGCTGAGGGGGTTGCCTCAGCGCCGGGAGCATGACAACGACTGGTCATGAAAGGAGGTGAGTGCCATGTCCGGAGACGATGGCGTAGGCGTCGTCGGCCTGAAACGAACTGGTCTCTCGCTCATGGGATTCGCCTCCGTGCGGGTCCCTCTCGCCTTGACCGAATCACACAATCCACGAGAGAGGGTGGGTTAAGTCACATGTCCAAAGAAATGCCCAGAACCTTTGATTTCAGAGAGGCAGAGCCACGTCTCTACCACTGGTGGGAGCAGCACGGCTGGTTCAAGCCTGAGGCCGCCGGACCCGACGCCAAGCCTTTTGTGATCAGCATTCCCCCACCCAACGTGACCGGCGAGCTGCACCAGGGCCACGCCATGTTCGTCAGCCTGGAAGACCTGATGATCCGTTATGAGCGCATGCGCGGCAGGGCTGCCCTGTGGGTGCCGGGAACTGACCACGCTGGGATCGCCACCCAGCTCCAGGTGGAGAAGATGCTGGAGGCAGAGGGAACGACCCGCGAGGCCATAGGGCGCGAGGAATTCCTCCGCCGCACCTGGGAATGGAAGGAGCGTTATGGTGGCAGAATCATCCAGCAGCTTCGCCGTCTGGGGGCCAGTTGCGACTGGGACCGCGAGCGCTTCACCCTGGATGAAGGGCTTTCCAGAGCCGTGCTGGAGGCCTTCGTGACCCTGTGGGAACAGGGGCTGATCTATCGCGGGCCGCGCCTGGTGAACTGGAGTCCCCGGCTGCGCACCGCCGTCAGCGACCTCGAAGTGGAATACGAGGAGGTGGAGGGCACGCTGTATTACTTCAAGTACCGCCTGCAAGACGATCCGGAGACCTTCATCCCGGTGGCGACCACACGCCCGGAGACCATCCTGGGCGATACCGCCGTGGCGGTGCATCCGGAGGACGGGCGCTATCGCCGCTTCGTGGGCAGCAAGGTGCTCGTACCGATCCTGAATCGGCCCATTCCGGTGATCGCAGACGAGTATGTGGACCGCGAATTCGGCACGGGTGCGCTCAAGATCACCCCCGGCCACGACCCCAATGACTACGAGATCGGGGAGCGCCACAACCTGGAGATGATCAACATCCTGAACAAGGATGCCACGCTGAATGAGAACGCCGGCCCTTACGCCGGCATGGATCGCTTTGTAGCGCGCAGGAAGCTGTGGGCAGACATGCAGGCGGCAGGGTTGACTCTTAAAGAAGAGCCTTATCGCCACAGCGTGCCCATCAGCCAGCGTGGGGGAGAGCTGGTGGAACCGCTGATCAGCGAGCAGTGGTTCGTCAGGGTTCAGCCACTGGCCGAGAAAGCCATCCAGGCCGTGCGCGAAGGCCGCATCAAGATCGTGCCGGAGCGGTTCGAGAAAGTTTACTTCCACTGGATGGAAAACATCCGGGATTGGTGCATCAGCCGCCAGTTATGGTGGGGGCATCGTATCCCGGCCTGGTATAGCCCAGAAGGCGAGACCGTGGTGAGCCGCGAAGGCCCGCCACAAGATGGCCGCGCCTGGACTCAGGACCCCGATGTGCTCGATACCTGGTTCAGCAGTGCGCTGTGGCCCTTCAGCACACTGGGCTGGCCGGATGAGACGCCGGACTACCAGCGTTACTACCCGACCGACGTGATGGAGACCGGGTACGACATCCTGTTCTTCTGGGTGGCGCGCATGATCATGATGGGTCTGTGGTTCACCGGCAAGGAGCCTTTCCACACCGTCTACCTGCACGGCCTGGTGCGGGACGAGCAGGGCCGCAAGATGAGCAAGACCACCGGCAACGTCATCGATCCCATCCAGAACATTGAAGAGTATGGGGCAGATGCCCTGCGCTTTACGCTGCTGACCGGCAGCACGCCCGGCAATGACATGAATCTTTCCGAGGAGCGCATCCGGGCCAACCGCAACTTCGGCAACAAAATCTGGCAGATGGCCCGCTTTGTGACCAGCAATCTGGAAGGGGAAGGCCCAACCGGCCCGCCGGCACGGGAGGGGCTGGGACTGCCGGAGCGCTGGATTCTGAGCCGCCTGCATAGCCTGATCCAGAATGTTCAGCGTCTGTTTGACACGTACCAGTACGGAGAAGCCGGGCGGCAGCTCTATGACTTCCTGTGGAGCGAATATGCCGACTGGTACATCGAGATCAGCAAAGAAACGCTCTATGGGGAAGACGAAGCGGCCAAATCACGGGTGCGGCACGTGCTGGTCTACGTGCTGGAAACCTGCCTGCGGCTTTTGCACCCGTTCATGCCCTATGTCACAGAGGAGATCTGGCAACACCTGCCCCACGAGGGGCCTGCTCTGATCATCGCCCGCTGGCCAGAAACCGACCCCGCCTTTCACGATCCGGAGGCCGAGGATAACATGGCCGTGCTCATCGAGCTGATCCGGGGCATCCGCAACGTGCGCGCCGAATACGAGGTGGACCCCGCCCGCCACATTAAAGCGCTGACCAACGGGGGGAGCTATCGCGCGCTCATCGCCGACCATGCGGCGCTCTTCACCCGCCTGAGTCGGGTTGAGGACATCCTGTTCCTGGCCGGCGGGGAGCAAGCCCCGGCCAAGGCCGCGACCGTGGTCGTCGGCGACGCCACGATCTATCTCCCTCTGGCGGGAATGGTTGACCTGGAAGCCGAGCAGAAGAGGCTGAGCAAAGAACTGGACAATCTGGTTAATCAGCTTGAGCGGTCCACCAGACTGTTGAGCGACCCCAGCTTCGTCAATAAGGCCAAGCCGGAAGTGGTGGCACGCGAGCGCGAGAAGCTGGCCGATCTGGAGACCAGACAGGACGCGATCAGAAAACGGCTGGAAGCGTTGAGCAGTTAGGGCAGGCACACCTGAACCATATCCCAAAAGCGGGACTTCTGGTGGTCCCGCTTTTGGTGTGCTCAGGACAGGAGCGAGCACGGTCACCCGCCACCCCCCTCTTGCTGCTGTTTTTGCTTCTGATAAATGGCAAGCCCGGCCTCCTGAGCGGCTCGCTTGACCTCCGGGATCGTCTCCGAGCGAAAAAGCTCCTCCAGCGCTTCCAGTGCCACCGGGTCCCCAATCAGGCCCAGCTCCCGTGCAGACTTGATGCGCACTTCGGGGTTCTTGTCTTTCAGTCTGGCGATATGATACTCAACCAGATTCGGCATCTCTGCATCGACTCCTCGACCTCAGCTCAGGGGGGCGGCTAACGCCTTTCCACACGTTCCTACCCCATCACGCAGGGAACCCAAACCCTGCGGCATCCACGAGGGGTAGCAACCTCACCGACAAAGGAATCCCTGAGCGTCGCCAGGTTAAGTCCCTTAACCTGGTCATCGACACCACACCATACGCAGCATCAAGTATAGCAGAATTCCGATCCGGCGCTGTTGGCATCCCGCCAGCCAGGCAACATGATCAGTTGAGTGCACTCTCGACTATCGGTAACATTTTCTTTTGAGAGAACCATACCCCGCCGGTAACATTTTAGATGAGTGAATACGGCCCCTTGTGAAGCCTGGATGCCCTTGCTATAATGTTTCCCAGCAGCCACCCTAGCTCAATCGGCAGAGCAGGCGCTTCGTAAGCGTCAGGTTATCGGTTCGACTCCGATGGGTGGCTCCAAGGAAGCCCGTTTCGCCTGTTCGTCGCAACGGGCGTTTTTTATGCCGAAAGCAGCAGCTTCGGGGAAAAATGGGCCACATGGGCACTCACGAACAGCCCCCAATCACCATAGGCGTCGCCGGAGGAACCGCATCCGGCAAGACAACCGTCTCGATGGCCCTGCTGGAGCAGGCAGGCAGCCAAAACATCGCTTACCTGACCCACGACTCCTACTACCGCGACCTCGACGAAGTGCCACGCACCCCAGGTGGGGTGCCCAACTTCGACCATCCGGACTCGCTGGAAACCAGCCTGCTCATCGAGCACATCCGGCAGCTTCAACGCTGGCGGCCTGTGGAAGTGCCCACCTATGACTTCACGACATACCGGCGCCTTTCTGGCACGCGACCTGTGCTGCCACAACCGGTGATCCTCGTGGAAGGCATCCTGCTCTTCGTGGAGCCAGCGTTGCGCAACCTGTTTGACATGCGCATCTTTGTGGATACACCCGACGATATTCGCCTGATCCGACGCCTGAAACGCGACGTGGCCGAGCGCGGGCGCACCCCTGAATCCGTGATCGAGCAATACCTGGAAACAGTACGCCCCATGCACCTGGAGTTTGTTGAGCCTAGCAAGCGCCACGCCGACGTGATCATCCCGGAAGGGGGCTTCAACAAAGTGGCGATTGATATGCTGGCCGCCCGCATCCGCGCCATGCTGGAGGGCCGCAGTTAGCCCGCAGGCCCGCCAGACACAACCCGGCCCCACCTGTCGCAGACCACATCACTCATCATGGGACGGCGTGACGGTGCGGACCAGCTCCACCAGGAAACCAGAAGCCTCGTCCAGCCGCTTCTTCAGGTCCTGCATTTCGGCGTAGGCCATTTCGGGCTTGCGCTCCCAGGCGCGCAGGACGATCTCAGCCTGCAAGCTCAAATTCGTGATGCGCCCCCCCAGGTGGTCGTGCAACAGGTCGGCCAGCCAGCGGCGCGCCGCCGGAGACAGGTGCTCGTCAACCTGCTGCCGCAGGATTTCAGGGTCAAGGGCCTCGGCCATCTTATCCCCCTATCCATCAGCCGAAGGTGAGTCCGCCCCATATCGGGACGGATGCCTACGATGATATGCCCAACAGGCCCGCCGGGCCACTCCTGTATATCGCATCAGGGCCGTTGCGCACAGACGTTGCTCCGCCCCACCACTGATGCTATAATGCCAAACCGATCGGCGTTGGAGGGCAGCAGAGACCTGCCTCTTACGTCCATGAGGCGCACGAACCCACTGCGCCGCAGCAGGTGCAATCCATAGCCCTGGCGGGCTACAGCCAGCAAAGAGGATGTGGTGGCACAATCGGGCAGAGCCGTTGAGGTGTTTGAGGAATTGCAGGCGCGCCTTCAGCAACAACTCGAAGAACAGGCGCTCCTCCTTCAAGTCAGCCAATGGCTGGCATCCAGCTTCGATCTGGCAAAGACCATGCCCCAGGTCGCCCAGGCCGCGCTCCAGGCAGCCAACGCAGACTCTGCCCGTATCGTTCTGGGAGATGAAAGCGCCAGCAGCGGCTTTGGCGCGGGCAGGCTGGCGGCAGAACTGGCCCATTTTGACCCCCTCGTCTTCGCGCTGTCGCGCCGGGTCGGGCAGGCCGTCCTGACCGACCTGCACAGGCCCGCCGGTGATGTGGATTACAGCCCCCTGGCGGTCCGCCTCAGCGCTGTGGCGCTGTGGCCCCTGCCCGTGGAAAGCAGACTACAGGGTATCTTGTGGCTGGGCTACGAACAACCCCATCCCTTCAGCGAGAGTGAAAAGACGTTTCTTTCCACACTGGCTGGGGAGGCCGCCATCGCCATCGCCAATGCCCATTCTTACCAGGAGGCCCAGCATGGCCGCAAGCGCCTGGAGGCTGTTCTGCGCAGCACAACCGATCCGATCCTGGTTGTTGACCAGGACGGGCAGGTATCCCTGCTGAACCCTGCCGCCGAAGAGGTGCTGAGCCTCAAGGCCACTGAGGCGCTTAACAAGCCTGCCACAACCGTGCTGCAAGCCCATCCTGGCCTGCTGCGCTTTTTCACAGACAACACAGACCTGGCGGAGGGAGAGGAGTGGACCGGCCCGGACGGCAGGATTTTCTCACCCCGCCTGTCCAGGGTAGAAGGTGGTCCCGGCGAGCCGGGCAGTGAGGTATTGATCCTGCGGGATATCACGCACTTTGAGCGCCTGCATAAAAACCAGGAGGAGTTCGTCCGGTTGGTCTCCCACGACCTGCGCTCAACGCTGACCTATATGAAGGGGTTTGCCAACCTGCTGACGATGTCGGGGAACCTGGAAGAAAGCCAGGCCAGATTTGTGGAGAAGATCCTGGGCGGCATCACCCAGATCACGGCACTGGTCGACAACATCCAGGATGCCGGGCGCTGGGACCCTGATACAGGCTTCTATGAAATGTCCCGTGAAGCCTGCGATCTGGTCACCATTGCACAGGAAGTCGTCTCCAATCACCAGGAACTGGCCAGGAAACAGAACATCACCATCAGGACTGACATAGCGCCAGACATCCCGATCGTCAATGTGGATAGCCTGATGATCGAGCGCGCGCTGATCAACCTGGTCAGCAACGCGATCAAATACTCCCCAAACGGCGGCGAGGTTACCGTCTCTATCCGAGTGCAGGACAAAACTGTGCTCCTCTGCGTCAGCGATACCGGGCTGGGCATTGCCAAGGAGGATATTCCCCGGCTGTTCCAGCGCGGCAGCCGCATCGTGACGCCGGAGATCAAGAAACACAAGATCAAGGGCAGCGGACTTGGCCTCTTCATCGTGTGGAGCGTGGCACGACGGCACGGCGGGGATGTGTGGGTGGAAAGCGAGCTGGGCAAAGGCAGCCGCTTCTATTTCAGCATCCCACTCACAGGCCCTAACCTGCTCGGCGGTGGCAAGTGAGACGCAGGAGAGTCACCCCCTCGGCAGACCATCGCCCCGGCCCAGGCCGGGGCGCGATTTTCAGGTGAAGCTCTCATGACCATCCACATTTTGCCGGAAACCGTTGCGGCCCAAATTGCGGCAGGGGAAGTCGTGGAGCGCCCGGCCTCGGTGGTCAAGGAACTGGTGGAGAACGCCCTGGACGCAGGAGCCACCGATATCCGCGTGGAGGTAGAGGAAGGTGGGCGACGCCTGATCCGGGTTGGAGACGATGGATGTGGCATCAGTGCCTCAGAGGTGGAGCTGGCCTTTGCCCGCCACGCCACCAGCAAGATACAGACCATCGACGACCTCAGCCGCATCCACACGCTGGGATTCCGGGGCGAGGCCTTGCACAGCATTGCCGCCGTGAGCCGGGTGACCCTCACCACCCGCCAGCAGGACGAACCGCTTGGCGTGCAAATCCGCATCGAAGGGGGAGAGGTCACGCTCAGGCGGCAGTTGGGCACGCCGACAGGGACTGTCGTCACAGTTGAAGACCTCTTCTACAACACGCCGGCGCGTCTCAAGTTCCTCAAGGGCGCGACCACCGAGCGACGGCACATCTCGGCCATGGTCAGCAACTATGCGCTGGCCTACCCCGCCGTGCGCTTCTCCCTGCACCATGAGGGGCGAGAGGTCCTGCGAACCTACGGCACCGGTCAGCTCTCCGACGTGCTGGTCAAGATACTGGGGATAGAGACATTCCGCGACATGATCGAGGTAATCCCCCAGCAGCCAGCGCATGGCGACCAGCCCTCTATCGAGGTACACGGCTACACTTCAGCCCCTCACCAGAACCGGGCCAACCGATCCCACATTACCCTCTTCGTGAACGGGCGCGTGATCCAGGACTCGTCGCTGGCCTATGCGGTCACCCAGGCCTATCACACCCTGCTGCCCAAAGGCCGCTACCCAATAGCCACACTGCTGATCACCCTGCCACCGGAAGAGGTCGACGTGAACGTCCATCCGGCCAAGGCCGAGGTCCGCTTTCGCAACCCCGATGCCGTATTCTCAGCGGTGCAACGGGCCGTGCGCAGCGCGGTTGTGGGGCAGGCCCCCGCTCCTGCCGTGCAACTGCCGGGCTTTGGGCAGGGCTATGCCCCTGGCTGGCAGGAGCGCAGAGAGCGTCTGCTACAGGCCGGGACCCGACGCCGCCCTGAACTGGGGTTGGAGATCGAAGCGAGAGAGAGCCGTTCGCGGGGGGAGACTATAGCGGGCGAACCTGACGACCACGCGCTGACCGCCATCCCCGAAGGACCTGGGCGTCCCCTGAAGCCACGCACGCTGCCAGTGCTGCGCGTTTTGGGGCAGATCGGAGCCGCGTACATCGTAGCAGAAGGTCCCGCCGGGCTTTACCTCATCGACCAGCACGCCGCGCACGAGCGCATTCTATTCGAGCAGCTTATGGCCCAGCGGGCGGCCCAGAAGCCCATAGCCCAACAAACCCTGGAGGCCGCTACCATCGAGCTGCCTATGTCGTCTGCCGCGCTGCTGGAAGAGAACCTGGAGACGCTGACAGCTCTGGGCTTCGACATCGAGCCGTTTGGGGGGCAGACCTTCCGCATCCGCGCCGTGCCCGCTCTGCTGGCCGGGCGCAACCCGGCTGAGGCCCTGCGAACCATCCTCGAAGACCTGGAGCTTGGCACAAAGCCTGGGCAGGCGACCCTGGAAGAGCAGGTCAGCCTGCACGTCTGCAAGGCCGCCGCCGTCAAAGCCGGTCAGGTTCTCAGCGTCGCTGAGATGCAGGCGCTGGTCCGGCAGTTGGAACGCTGTGAGACACCGCACACCTGTCCACATGGCCGCCCTACCCTGATCCACATCAGCGCCGACCAACTGGCCAAGGAGTTTGGGCGCACCTGAACTTTGCCCGCTCAGGCGGTATAATGCAGCAGCGCGACGGATTATCCCTACCAAGCGAGAGGCACGTTGATGACGCGGCCCCGACTCCTGGCCGTCCTGCTGGCAGTATCGCTCCTGCTCCTGTCCGGATGCGGAGGCACCAGCACGCTGGTTTTTGACAACCAAACGGTATGTGGCACGATTCAAATCGAGCTGACCAATTCGCAGACCAACGTCACGGAAACCTACCAGGTTGCCATCGGCCAGACCCTGACCGTTGAGGTCGCACCCAATGTAACTTACCAGTACGTGGTGGACTACTCCGCCGCCGAGGGGGATGAGGCCGGTTACGTCTGTGTGGCCGTTTATCGTGGTGAGGTCAGCGTGCCACCCGGCACGTCCCAGAAGTTCAATCTGACGGCAGTGACCCCCACGCCCTCCCCTGGCCCATAGGGCGATCCCCCGCTACGGACCCATCCACCGGAAAGGACGCTCCTCGCCCAGCGCGCCGACCACCTCCGCGACATTGTTCTGCTGGACACGGACTACCGCCACCACCCAGCCCATGTCGTATGTGGCGCCCGGCGGGGGCTGTAAGTCGCCGGGCAGGGTCAGGATATTCTCCCGTGTGAACTCAGTGTACACCGTGCCGGTGGTGTGATTGGTGACCGTCACCTGATACAACTCATCGGGCCTCAGCACGCCCGCCGATACCCAGCGCAAGGTCAGCGGGCCACCCATGATGATCACGCCTGAGGCCGGGGCGAGCAGACGCACAGGTCCGTAAGTTGGGGAGGGTGTCGGAGTCTCGCTTCCCGACGGGGTCGGTGACAGCGTCGGCGTCGGCGTCGGCGCAGGGACAACCAACTCCTGGCCGATACTCAAGGGAGGGCCACAGTCCGGCCCGCCACCGGGTATGTTGAAGTCACAGCCGCGCCAGTCCAGCCGAGGGTTCAAATTGGCCAGAACGTAAATCGGTACGCCATATTGCAGGGCAATGCCCACAATGGTCTGCCCTTCCTGAACGACATGGGTCATGGTCAGCAGCTCAGGGGAAGCGGTCGGCGGGTTGCGCGCGATCAGCGTTGCTGTCAGCTCGCCGCCCGGCGGGGTCGGAGAGTGGGTGGTCCGGGGGATGAGGATGACCGACCCAGGCGGCGGCAGACGGTCCGCATTGGGGATGTTGGCGTTCATCGTCACGATCACGTCCAGCACAGCCAGGTCGAAGTGACCGTATTCCTGCACGATGGCAATGAGCTGATCCCCCTCCTGCACGATGTGCTCAAAAGGCCCCGGCGTATCGGTGATGGTGGGGGTTGCTGAGGGCGTGACTGGCGTTGGAGTATCCGCTGGCGTGATGGCCAGCGCCTCCAGCAAGGGGGCAGTCGCCGTGACAGAGGGCGTCGGCGTGGCAGGGGCCGCCGGGAACCCAACATCCGTTCCTGCCGGCTCTGCCACCGGGCTGAAGTTACACCCCGCTTGCCCCAGCAAACCTGCCATCAAGAACGGCACAAGTGCCCGAAGCAATGGATGACGCATGAGAACCCTCAACGGCTATCCCAGGAAAACAGCCTGGAATCGGTGCGAAAAGTCTCCGAGGCCAGCCTCCCACGTCCATCCGCCGGACCGATAGCCACATTCCAGGAAAAAGTATGTCGCTGCCCGTCGGCAGGCTGCCATTCAGGGGGGATGATAAACAGCGTCTCGGTGGTGGTGGCCGTGTGCACGACACCTGCGGTCAAATCCCTCACTGTAACCAGATACACATCCCCTTCCGCAAGCGTGCCCGTCGTCACCCAGCGCAGTGTGATCAGTTCATCGGCCCTGAACAGCGCCCGGTCGCCGGGGCTTAACAGCGCAGGCGCGTTGTAAGTAGGCGTCGGCGTTGGCGTGGCCGTCTCGCTGCCGGATGGCGTTGGAGAGAGTGTGGGGGTGGGTGTTGGCGCGGGGACGCGCAGCCGCTGCCCCTCAAAGAGGTTTACAATGCAGTTCGGCCCGCCGCTATCCATGCCGAAATCGCACTGCGAGAAAGTCACCTCCGGGTTCAACTGGGACAGAATCTCCACGTTGGCGTCGAACTGCAGCGCGATTGCGATAATGGTGTCGCCTGGCTGCACGGTATACCACATCACACCGGGCTGCAGAGTGGGAGTCAGCGTAGGCCCTGGCCCCGGCATAGCCAGGGCAAGCTCCGCCCCGGCCTCTTCCGGCAGATTGCCCTCTTCTGTGCCTGCCTGTCCTGTGGAAGCCTCGTCCGGAGGAGCGCCCGGTGTCGGCGTGGGCCAGGGGATAAAAATGCGCTGCCCGATCTGGATGCTCTCCGCCGAGCGCAAGCCGTTGAGGTCGATGATGGCATCGACCACGTCAAGATGCCGGTGGCCACAGCGCGAAGCCAGGCTGAGCAGGGTATCACCCTCCGCGACCACCTGCTCACAGGGGCCGGGCGTATCGGTGGGCGGGGGCGTGTTGGTCGGTGGCGGCGCTGGAGTCAGAGTGGGCATGAACAACGTGGCCGTCGCGGCACTGCCCGGAGCAGACTCCGGCGTCGCCCCCCCCAAAGCAAGGGTTGGCACCGGGGTGCTGCCACCGAGAGGCGCAGATGTTGCTCCTGGCTGCCGGAGGCCGGCCCGCCCGAAGAACGATGCAGTGGCGAACACCACCACCCCCAACAACACTAACCCAATCGCGACGATTGGCACGACCACCCCCCACCAGGGGAAGCGAAGCAGGCGCGGGGCATATAGATCGTCTTCGCCAAGGTCTGGGCTGTACACAGGCGTCTGACGCCCTGGGCCAGGCTGGCCCGTCGGCTCTGGCAGGCGCGCGCCACATACCGGACACACCCTGACAGAGGGGGAAAGGCTGCTCTGGCAAATCGGACACCGGTTCTGGTAGGGCATAAATCGTGATGCTCCGCGCAGGCAGCGGGGAATTATAACAAACCGACCCGTTCTCGCCAGAAAGCCCGCACACCAGCCGCGTCTCCGCTTTAGCAGGCCTCACCCACTCACCCCGGCCAGCGCGCAACCCGCTGACTTCACTCCTGAAAGGCTACCCGTTTCATCACGGCTCCAGACCCCCGTCAGGCACAGGCCGCACAATCACATCCCAGGCGGCCACCGCCAGCGCCGCCAGCTCCCGGACGGTGTACCAGTTACGATATACACGCTGGTCTGCCGACAGCCCGACCGCCTCCAGGCCCAACCGCTCGCAGGTGAACAGCGCCCTGGGCAGGTGAAAGCGCTGGGTCACCAGCACCGCACGCTCCACCCCATAAACCGCGCGCGCACGATAGCAGGTGTCATAAGTGCGCAGGCCATGCCGGTCCAGGACAAGCGCCTCCGCAGGGATGCCCTGCCGCAGCACATAACGGGCCATGGTGGCAGGCTCGTCATAGGATGCATGGCGGCCATCGCCGGACAGAATCAGGCGCTCCACCCGCCCCAATTGATAAAGCTCAATCGCCGCATCCAGGCGGTCGCGCAAGACGGTTGAGGGGAAGCCGTTACGAATTGCCGCGCCAAAGACAATGGCAGCACGTCCATCGCCGGGGATCGCCTCCGGCATTGAGTAGATGTGCGATGCATAACGCGCCGCCACGGCATTCCGCAACAGGAGGGGAGTCACAGAAAGCAGGGCCACCCCTGCACCGACCACAAGGAACAGTAATCGCCGCCGGCTACCATGATTGCCAGGGCTGCCCGTACACCCCATACCAGTACCCCAACTACCCGCCCCCGCCCCGCCTGAAAAGACTGCAAACCGCCGCTCAGCAACAGGTTCCCCGCCCCGACTAACGGCATTATACCACGCACCACGACGGTCCGAGCAGTTCTTGATAGCTGCCAGGGCGTCGACTATAATCGCTATGATCATCCTCCCTTTGCTACGCTTGTCACAAGGAACGCGCTTTTGTGGAACTTCAGGTTTTTCGTAACACGGCGGTATTTGACGCTTTGCACAACGAGTGGGATCAACTTCTCAAGCGCAGCCAGGCAGATCACATCTTTCTAACCCGTGATTGGCAGCAAGCGTGGTGGCAAGCTTACCACCCCGGCGACCTGTGGGTCATCACAGGCCGCACCCCAGAGGGCGAACTGGCTGGCATTGCCCCTTGGTTCGTCGAGCGCCATTCCGGGCAGCGCATCGTCCGCACCATTGGATGTGTCGAGGTCGCCGACTACCTGGATGTCGTCGCTACCAGGGAACACGAGGAGGCTTTCTATTCGGCTCTGGCCGATCACCTCCTGGCTTCCGTGGAAGAATTCGACAAGCTGGACCTCTGCAATATCCCCGCCGCGTCACCGACGCTGGTCTATCTGCCCGACCTGCTGAAAGCACGGGGGTTCCAGGTGACCTGCAAGCTGCAGGAAGTATGCCCGGTCATCGAGCTGCCTGCTGATTGGGAGACCTACCTGTCGCAGCTCGACCGCAAACAACGCCACGAATTGCGCCGCAAATTGCGGCGCGCTGATGCTCAGTCCGAATGGTATATCGTAGGTCCGGAACACGACCTGGAAGAGGAACAGGAGAAATTCCTGCGCCTGATGGCGGCCAGCAGCGAGGAGAAAGCTGCCTTTTTGGAAAATGAGCAGAACACGGCCTTCTTCCGGGCGCTCATCCCCCGCATGATGGAGCGGGGCTGGCTACTGCTCAGCTTCTTGAACTTCAACGGCCATCCTGCTGCTTCCTACCTGAACTTCGATTACAACAACCGTGTCCTGGTTTACAATTCGGGCCAGGATGTCCAGCAGTACGGTTCGTTAAGCCCCGGCATCGTGCTGCTGGCCCATAACATCCGCCATGCCATTGAGCAGGGACGGACGGAGTTCGATTTCTTGCGAGGGGACGAATCCTACAAGTACCAGATGGGCGGCCAGGATACCGAGGTTTACATGCTGATAGCAACACAGAGCGCGACCCCATGAGACGCATCCAGCGTATCGCCATGCTCAGCGTCCATACCTGTCCGCTGGCCACCCTGGGTGGCAAAAAGGCGGGCGGGATGAACGTGTATGTGCGGGACCTCAGCCGGGAGCTCAGCCGGCGCGGTATCATAGTGGATGTCTTCACACGCAGCGAGGACCCCTGTGTGCCACACATCAGCAATGCACTGGCTGAGCGCGCTCGCGTCTTCCACGTGCCTGCCGGCCCGGAGACCCCTCTGGAAGTCTCCGCCATCTATCCTTATCTGCCTCAATTTGTGGACAACGTGTTGCAGTATGTCGCCAGCAACCACCTGACCTATGACATCATCTTCAGCCACTACTGGCTAAGCGGATGGGTGGGGCATGCGCTGCGCGCACGCTGGCGTGTGCCGCTGGCCCAGATGTTCCACACCTTAGGCCACATGAAAAACCGCATCGCCAGGCAACAGGCCGAGTCCGAAGAACCGGACAGCGACATCCGCGTCTTCACGGAGACCGACATCATGTCCTGGGCAGACTGCCTGATTGCGGCCACGCCTGCAGAACGCGCTCAGATGTTGTGGCTGTACCAGGCAGACCGCCGCAAAATTCATGTGGTCCCCCCAGGGGTGGACCTGAACCACTTCCGCCCGCTGGACAGAGCCACAGCCAAAAACGCCATCGGCATCTCGCCAGAACATAAGATGCTACTGTTTGTCGGGCGCATCGAGCCGCTCAAAGGCATTGACACCCTGCTGGAGGCTATAGCCCTCATCCGGCAGCAACGCCCACAGCTTTGTGAGGGCGTTTGTCTCTCGATCATCGGGGGTGACCCGCACGACCTGGCAGACGAGAATACCGAATTGGCCCGGCTGCGGGACCTGAGCCAGGCGCTCGGCCTGCATGACCTGGTCACCTTTCTTGGAGCAAAGGACCAGGATCGCCTGCGCTACTACTACAACGCTGCCGAAGCGCTGATCATGCCCTCAGATTATGAGTCCTTCGGCATGGTGGCGCTGGAGGCCATGGCCTGTGGAACACCTGTGATAGCCTCGGAGGTCGGGGGGCTGGTCTACCTGATCCGCGACGGGTACAACGGGTTCCACGTCCCCGTCCGCGAGCCAGAGGCTCTGGCCGGGCGCATCATCGACCTCCTGGAACAGCCAGGGCTTCAAGCAGTAATGAGCCGGGCGGCACTGGAATCCGCCCGGCATTATGGCTGGCCGGCAATCGCTGAACGGTTACTGGCTATATTTGCGACGCTCCCGGCCCCAACATCCGACAGAACGCTGGCTTTATCCTCCGTATGAGGCCAGGACGTTGCTCTGCAACCGCTCAATGTATGGCTCAGTCTCCAGGATATCCAGCGTCTCTGCTTCATCCAGGACACGCTGACCATTGTAGTAGAGGATATCATCAAAAGCATCGTAGCGATAGCGACGAGTTACCCACCCATAGGAAGGGTGACGGAAGACCACGTTGAAGAGCACAGTGTCCTCGCCGTCCAGCACCTGTTCACTGGCCAGCCACACCGGAGCATACTGCTCCAGATGAGGCCTGGCCTTTGCATCGCGTTTCTTGCGGATGGCATCAGGGGTCATGTCACTCTCCCGCAGTGAGCGTTCCTTCACGGAGCATTTCCCCCTATTTTAGTGCACACACGGGAGAGGGCAATCATTTTCTGTTCCGAATCTTCATCCAAGACTGGAGGGGTTCTTCATGCCGCGCGCATTGCTGAGTGTATCCGACAAAACGGGGTTGGTAGAGCTGGCTCAGGTCCTGATAGAGTTGGGTTGGGACCTGATCGCCAGCGGGGGGACTGCAACCGCCCTGCAACAGGCGCAACTGCCTGTGACGCCTGTCGAGGTGGTGACGGGTATGCCGGAGATGCTGGACGGGCGCGTCAAGACCCTGCACCCGGCCATTCACGCCGGGATACTGGTCCGCGACCAGGAAACGGACCTCCAAGACCTGAGCAGGCACGGCTACGCGCCAATCAGCATGGTGGTCTGTAACCTTTACCCGTTTGAGCAGACCATTCGGCAGCAGGGAATAACCCTGGAGCAGGCCATCGAACAGATCGACATCGGCGGCGTGACCCTGTTGCGCGCGGCAGCCAAGAACTTCGCGCGCGTGACGGTCATCTGCGACCCGGCAGACTACCCACGTATCGAGGCTTTGCTGCGTGGCGCAGGAGCCATCGACGAGACAACACGGCGCGAGCTGGCCCTCAAAGCCTTCGCGCATACCCGCGACTATGACACAGCCATCCACGCCTATCTGGCGGAGGCCTTCGCGCCGCCTGCTCCGGTGGCAACCGCTCTGCCAGACGCGCTTTCCCTGAGCCTGCTACAGACACAGACGCTGCGTTACGGCGAGAATCCCCACCAGCAGGCCGGGTTCTACGCGCATCGGGCGGATGACCTGCCCCTCGGCGGGCAACTCCTGGGGGGTAAAGAACTCTCCTACAACAATCTGCTGGATCTGGACTCTGCCTGGCGGACCGTCACTGCTTTCGAGGAGCCGACGGTGGTGATCGTCAAGCACCTCTCTCCCATCGGCATCGCCACCAACAGCACCATAGCCCAGGCCTTCTCACCCGCCCTGGCCTCGGATCGGGTCTCGGCCTTCGGGGGGGTCATTGCGGTCAACCGCACGGTAGACGACGCCTTTGTGGCCGAACTGGGCGATCTGTTCGTGGAGGCCATCGCCGCGCCGGACTTTGTGCCAACGGCCCAGCAGGCGCTGTCGCAGTCCAGGCGCAACTGCCGGCTGGTCAGGATGCTGCCAGACGTCGCGCCCAGGCCCTGGCAGATGCGCAGCATCCGTGGCGGGTTCTTGCTCCAGACCATCGACACCGGCGACCCAGCGGAAGCAACGTGGCGCACGGTCACACGCTGGAAGCCCACCGCTGAAGAGAAGGAGACCCTGCGCTTTGCCTGGAAGTGCGTCCAGTTTGCCCCATCAAATGCCATTGTCATCGCGGTTCCGGGGGCAACCGTCGGCATCGGCGGCGGACTGCCCAGTCGAGTGGACGCAACCCGGCTGGCTATTGAGAAGGCAGGCCCCAGGGCGCGTGGCGCCGTTCTGGCCTCCGATGCTTTCTTCCCTTTTCCAGATGCCATAGAGCTGGCTGCCCAGGCCGGTATCGCGGCTATTGTGCAGCCCGGCGGCTCCATACGTGACGCGGAAGTGATCGCTGCCGCCGACGAGGCCGGCATCGCCATGGTCTTCAGCGGCGTGCGCCACTTCCGGCACTAACGCCCCACAACGTCGACAGGCGCTGCAAATCGCCCTGAAAATCGGCTTGGAGGTAAGACAAAATCCGAATATACTATAAACAATCAGTCATGTATCCGTGGCAAATACCACAAAGGAAAGGAAGGAGAAGCAGTGGCCGGTGTCACCTTCAAACACGTGACCAAGCGGTTCGCAGATGTGGAAGCGGTCTCGGACCTCAACCTCGACATCGCTGACAAGGAGTTCCTCGTTCTGGTTGGGCCATCCGGCTGCGGCAAGTCCACTACCCTGCGTATGCTGGCCGGGCTGGAAGAGGTCACTGAAGGCGAGATCTATATCGGGGATCGCCTGGTGAACAACATCGCGCCCAAAGACCGCGACATCGCCATGGTGTTCCAGAGCTACGCGCTGTACCCGCACATGACCGTCTACGATAACATGGCCTTTGGCCTGCGCCTGCGCAGGACGCCGAAGCACATCATCGACGAGCGCGTGCGCAAAGCAGCCAAAGAGCTGGGCATTGAGCAGCTCCTGGACCGCCGTCCCCGCCAGCTCTCCGGTGGCCAGCGCCAGCGTGTTGCTGTGGGGCGCGCAATCGTGCGCGAGCCAGCCGTCTTCCTGATGGACGAGCCGCTCTCCAACCTGGATGCCAAGCTTCGCGTCGAGGCGCGGGCCTTCATCCAGAAGCTCCACCAGCAGCTTGGAACCACCTTCATCTACGTGACCCACGATCAGGTAGAAGCCATGACCATGGGGACCCGGATCGCCGTCCTGAACGCGGGCATCTTGCAGCAGCTTGATACGCCCTCCAACCTCTATCGCTACCCCAAGAACCGCTTCGTGGCAGGCTTCATCGGCAGCCCGGCCATGAACTTCTTCGATGCTACGCTCAAGTCCGCCGACGGCAGCATGGTGGTCGACGCGGGCATCTTCCAGGTCCCAGTGCCGGAGCAGGACATGGAGAAATATAAGCCCTACGCCGGCAAGCAGGTCGTCCTGGGCATCCGTCCAGAGGACATCCACGACCCCGATTACCAACCGGCTGACACGATCACTGCGATTGTAGAAGCCAACGTCGACGTGGTGGAACAGATGGGCAACGAGCTGATCGTCTACTTCGAGAAGGAGGGCAAGACGTTCCTTGGCCGCCTGGACCCGCGATCACAGGCCCGTGTCGGCATGAAGATGGGCACTGCCTTCAACGTGGCCAACATGCACCTCTTTGACGCCGAGACCGACGAGACCCTGTGGCTTCCGGATTTCGTGGGCAAGTAACAGCAGGCTCCTCCCCCGTAAGATAATAAAAGACAAGCCGCCTGGGCACTCCAGGCGGCTTTTGCTCTCCCACGCCATTTTACTTTGTCACTGCACTGATGTTTACCTGCCCCGCAACTGCGGGTCGAGGGTGTCCCGCAATGCATCGCCCAGCAGGTTGAAGCCCAGCACAATCAACATCACTGTGATCCCTGGGAAGAGCATCACCCACCACTTGCCAGAAGTCATCACTTCGCGGCCCTCGGCCAGCATCTTGCCCAACTCAGGGTATGGCGGCTGCTGCCCCAAACCCAAAAAGCCCAGCGCCGCTGTTTCGATGACCGCCGTGCCCAACCCCAGCGTACTCTGCACGATCAGCGGGGCCAGGCTGTTGGGCAGAATATGGCTCCCCAAAATGCGCCAATGACTCGCGCCGATGCCACGCGCCGCCACCACGAACTCCTGCTCCCGGTTGGCGATGGCCATCGAACGCGCCAGCCGGGCATAGATGGGGATACCCACAATGCCAATGGCGATCATGCCGTTTTCCAGCCCTGGGCCACGCATGGCCACAATGGCAATGGCCAGCAACAGCGACGGAAAGGCCAGCATGATATCCATCAGGCGCATCGACACGCTGTCTGCCCATCCGCTCAGGTATCCCGCAGCCAGGCCAATAGTTGCCCCGATGAACAGCGAGATGCTCACGGCAATCAGGCTCACGGCCAGCGACACGCTGATGCCGTGCAGCACACGACGCGTCACATCTCGCCCGTTCTTATCGAAACCAAAAGGATGCTGGCAGGGAAACCCAAACAATGAAACCGACCCGGAGTCGTCATCCAACCGATCTATCCCCTGTTGTAGGCGTATCCAGCCGATGATACAGTCTGGCGACTCGAGCCGCCGGGAGAGATCGCCATCCCGCAGGACGATAATCCCATGGTAAGGATCGATGCGGGGCATGAGATACGAAATGAGCAACAGCAACACAACAAGGGTCCCGCCGATCTGGGCGCTGGTGTTGGTCAGAAAGCGCTGCAACAGCAAATCCGCCCCACTATGATAGGCCTGATCAACACTGCGCTCGGCATCTATTCGCTGGAAGAAGCGAAGCACATAAAGCAGGCCGACATTCAGCAGAATCAACAGCACAGCATCCCCTAACGGCAAGGAATCAACAGGCAGCCTGGGCAATTCCCGCCAGATGGCAGCCCACGTCCGACCCGCCTCGGCAATGGCAGGGTCAGTGTTGATCAGTGTAATCACATGCCGAAGCCAAACCAGGAACTGGTATATTCCCAGCAGGATGCCGGCGACATGCACGGCGTAGCCCAGTGTGTAACGCCAGGGCTTCAGGTGCCACATCCCCCAGGCTAACACAGCCAGCAGGCCGCCAGCCCCCAGGGCGGCAAGCGCACCGCCTTCATTTCCCCGAGCCAGCACATACATCCCTACTATTGCGGCAAACACGGCAGCCAGGGCCATCCCCACGGCGTAGACGCCGACCGAGTAGTCACGGGTGAGGCCTGTATCTCTAAGGTTAACGACCGTCGCAGAAGTAGCCATCATTCATACCGTATCCGGGGGTTCAGCCAGGCGTAGGAAAGGTCCACGACCAGGTTGATGACCACGTAGATTAAAGCGATCATCAGGCTCACGGATTGCACAATGGGATAATCGCGCCCGGTAATGGCGTCAAACAACCACTTGCCAATTCCCGGCCAGGTGAAGATGGTCTCGGTGAGCACCGCGCCGGACAACAGCGACCCCATCGCCAGGCCAATCACCGTAATGACCGGCAGCATCGCGTTGCGCAACGCATGGCGCAGCACCACCAGCCGCTCCTGCAAGCCCTTGGCCCGCGCGGTACGGATGTAATCCTGGTGCAGGACTTCAAGCATGGCTGACCGCGTAATACGCGCAATGATGGAGAGCGGTATCGTGCTCAGGGCCACGGAAGGCAGGATAATGTGCCGAAGGGCGTCCAAGAACGCCTGGCTTTTGCCACGCAGGATCGAATCCAGCAACACCAACCCCGTGATCGGCTCTACGCTCACCGTCACACTGAGCCGCTGCCCGGTCGGCAGCCAGCCAAGCTGCACGCCAAACAGATAAATGAAAAGCAGGCCCAGCACAAAAACTGGCACTGAGACTCCCACCAGCGCACCCAGCATGCTCATCGTGTCGATGAGCGAATTCCGGCGAATGGCAGACAAAATACCCACCGGGACGCCGACGATCACGGCCAGACTCAACGCAGCCACGGAAAGCTCCACCGTGGCCGGGAAGCGCCGGACAAACTCTGGGCCAATCGGGATGTTGCCCTGAATGGAGTTTCCCAGGTTGCCGCGCAGGATGCGCCCCAGGAAGGTGAAGTACTGGCTATCAAACAGATCGGAGACCAGGGTGCGTTCTGTGCGCAAGGTAACGGTGATGCTGCCGTTGTAGACCTCGTAGGTTTGAGAGTCGCCAGGCTCCAGGGTCAGGTCCTCGAGATCGCGCACGCCGATCAGGCGCAGGGCAGTGCGCAGGTCCACTTCCTGGATTGTCTCATTGGGGGTCCCAGGGTCGACGACCCGCGTGGCATCGACTGTGTTCGTCTCCGCCATACGCAGCAAGGCCCAGCCCTCTTTGTATTGCACATGGCGCTCACAGGAAGTGGGAATAGTCACCAGCAGGAGGTCCAGCACAACACCATCATAACCTTCCGGGCAGGTATAGTCGTATTCGTAGGGAAAGTTAAAGAGCAACGGCTTGTTCAGGCCCAACTGTTCACGGATGCGCTCCACGTTCTCCTGGCTGGCCCGCTCCCCCAGCATCACCACCGCCGGATCGCCGGGGATCAGATGGACGAACAAGAAAACCAGCACCGAAGCGCCCAACAGAACCGGAATGGTTTGCAGAATCCGTCGAATGATGTAGCGGGTCAAGCGATCGTTTGCCTCCCCATAGGATCGAGCGGCAAGCCCAGGCGTGGTACCCTCGCCGGGGCCTGCCGCTCAGAAGTTCAGGTTAAAGGGCTACATATCCGTATTGACCGTGACAAAGCGGTACAGATCGGTGCCGACGGCGTTCGGGATGTAACCTTCTACCTCGTTGCGGAACACCAGCGGGGTCTGCTGGTGGGCGATGAAGATACGGCCTGCATCTGCGGCGAGTATCGCCTCGGCCTCCTTGTAGAGCGCCTCGCGGTCAGCCTGGTTGGGGGTCACGCGCGCTTCCTGCAAGATGGCGGCCAGCTCAGGATTGCTGTAGAAGCCCTCCCGTGCAGCGCCCGGCTCGCAGAAGAAGTAGCACAGGAAGTTATCCGGATCGCCGTTGTCGCCACCCCAGCCGAGTTGATACAGCCCTACCAGCTCGCCATTGCGGCGTAGGTCCAGGTAGGTCGCCCAGTCGCCTGCCGTCTCAAGCTGCACCTGAATGCCGATATCGGCCAGGTAGTTGGCCTCAGCCTGGGCAATGCCCTCCGGGTCGGGGTTGTAGAAGCGGACAATCGGCATGAAGTAGAGGGTCAAAGGTATCGTGCTGCCGTCATCCAGGGTGACTTCGCTGAAGCCGTCCGGGAAGCCTGCCTCGGCCAGCAGCTCGCGCGCGCGCTCCGGGTTGTACTCAGCCACAATTTCGTCATTGTGGCCCCAAACCAGTGGCGGCAGGAAGTTGTGGGCAACCTGTCCGTAACGGCCAAAGAAAGCATCTACAATCGCCTGGCGATCAATAGCCAGCGAGATGGCCTGGCGAACACGCACATCGTTGAACTCCTGGATGCGATAGTTGAAGGCCAGGTAGTGGGTATTCAGCGCCGGGCGCGCGAGCACATAGAGATCCTCCGACTCCTCAGCGATGTTGAGGTCCTCGATGTTGGCCTGCTCCATGGCATGGATCTCGCCACTCTGCAACGCAGCAAAGCGGGACGAGTTGTCGGGGATGGTGCGGATCACGATCCGCTCCACGTTGCCCTCGATCTCGCCCCAGTAGTCCTCAAAGCGCTCCAGGACGATGCGGTCGTCCGGCACCCACTCCACGAACCGGAAGGGGCCGGTGCAGACGAAGCCGACTTCCGGCGTGCCGTAGTCGGGGCCGTATTCCTGGATGGCGGTTGGGCTGGCGATGTTGAACATGGGCATGGCCAGGTTGGCCAGCATGGGGGCCAGCGGCTCTGCCAGGGTGAAGGTCACCTCATATTCGCCGGTTGCCTCCACGCTGGTGATGATAGACTCGTCATCAAAGCCGCCCCACATCGCCTCGTAGTACTCGAAGACCTGTTCTTCAAAGTGATAGGGGTTGTCCGTGAAGCGCCAACGCTCAAAGTTGAAAACCACCGCCTCGGCATTGAAAGGCGTGCCGTCATGGAAGACGACGCCCTCACGCAACTGGAACGTCCAGACGGTGGCGTCCTCGTTGGAGCTCCACGAGGTAGCCAGGCTGGGGATCACGTTCGTGGTTTCCTCTTCGTAAGCCAGCAGGCTCTCGCACCCCTGGTTGGTGACGCGGAAGGATTCACCGTCGGTCACGACAGAGGGGTCAAGCTGCACACTGTCACCGCCGCGCCCGAAGATGAAGGTCACAGGCTCTGCCTGAGCCATAGACGTACCGGCAACGCCGACGACCAGGGCGATAACAAGCAGACCCGCCAACAGCAGGCTCTTCCTAGGCATCTAAACTCCTCCTTATGTGAATAAACCGAAAAGGCGCCCAACTGCAGACAGAATATTAGGGAATAGTTGTGGCCGTGTGGTACTCCTTTCACTCTCTCAGCGCGGCCCACCCATCCTGGCTGGCCCGCTTGAGCTTTCATCATCGAATGGGCGTATATTTAGTATGGTGTGAAGTGGACACTTTGTCAAACACATTCTATAGAAAATTCCGTTACCAATCTATGATTTCTGTAGCCATCTGCCGGCAGCCTGGCTGGAAAACAGCCGGGTTGCTTGACAGTCCCCCGGGGCTATGCTACCATTTCCGTCAGGTTAACAATTGCATACAGCCTGGAACACTCTTATCCAGAGCGGTGGAGGGATCGGCCCTGTGAAACCGCGGCAACCCTCGTTGAATGTGATATGGTGGAGCGCATTCAGAGAAGGTGCCAATTCCGGCAGATGTTAATCTGGAAGATGAGAGCGTGTCCGTGAAGACCTGCGGCTCCCTCTCTATTCGAGAGGGAGTTTTTCGTTTCCGGACCCTGGCCTCAGGAGTGTTCCCCCATGGTGCACACTACTCGCTCAAGATATGCCAGGAGGCCAATCAGATGATCACCCCGCGCGAACTGACTTCGGAGACTTCCCCCTTGCACCTGCTCGAAGCACCTGACTCGCCGCACGCTTCGACCCAGGCCGTGCATGGCGGCACTGCGCGCCGCAAGCCGCACCACGCGCTGACCACCCCCATTTTCCAGACGGCGACCTATACCTTCGCCAGCACAGCCGAAGTCCTGGAATTCGTGACCGCCCACGACGCGGGAAGACCGACAGGGCGCGAGGAATATAGCCGCTACGGGAACCCAACCGTCAACGCCGTGGAGCGCAAGCTGGCTGCCCTGGACGGCGGCGATGACGCGGTCCTGTATGCGTCGGGCATGGCCGCCATCACCTCGGTCCTGCTGGCCAGCCTGCCGACCGGGGCGCACATCGTCATGACCGATGACTGTTATCGGCGAACACGCCAGTTCTGTGAGACCTACCTGAGCCGTCTGGGCATCCAGACCACCATCGTCCCCATGGGGGATTACCATGCCCTAGAGGCCGCCATCCACCCCGGCAAAACGCGCTACATCATCTCCGAAAGCCCCACCAATCCCTACCTGCGCGTCGCAGACCTGAAACGGATCGCCGAAATCGCCCGCCAAAACCGCGTTCTCACCCTGATCGACAGCACCTTCGCCACGCCGGTCAACCAGCGCCCGCTGGAATGGGGGATCGACCTGGTTGTGCACAGCGCGACCAAATACCTGGCCGGGCACAACGACCTGCTGGCGGGCGTGGTGGTCGGCAGAGGGGGGCTGATCCAGGCCCTGCGCGAAGCACGCGGCGTGCTGGGCAGCGTCGTTGACCCACAGAACGCCTTTCTGCTGGAGCGCGGCCTCAAGACGCTGGCCCTGCGGGTCGGGCAGCAGAACGCCACCGCCCAGGCCGTTGCCGAATACCTGGAACAACATCCCAAGGTCGAGCGTGTCTGGTATCCCGGCCTCCCCAGCCATCCTGACCACGAGGTCGCCGCCGCGCAGATGAGCGGCTTCGGCGGGGTAGTCAGCTTCGAAGTCGCCGGCACGCTGGAAGACACCAGCCGCTTCATCGACGCCCTGCGCATTCCCTACATCTCCCCCAGCCTGGGCGGTGTGGAAAGCCTGGTCATCCAGCCAGCGATCATAACTTACCACGATCTCTCGGCGGAAGAACGCGCAGCACTCGGCATCAAGGACAATCTGGTCCGCTTCTCTATCGGGATCGAAGATGTCAACGACATCCTGGAAGACCTGGAACAGGCGCTGGTTGCGCTCTAGACTGCTTCCTCCACGGCCAGCAGCCTCTGGACAGCCTCCAGCGTCGGCTCTGCCCGCAGCAGACGGTTGGCATAGCGAGCCTGGATGCCATCCAGTTGCCCGGCGTGATAATCCACGATCAGCGAGGGGTCCTTGAGGATATGCCCGGTCAGGATGCCCACGACCTTCTCGTCCGGGCGGATGATCCCAGAGGCAACCAGCTTGCGCGCGCCGGCCAGGGAGCAGGCCGAGGCCGGCTCACAGCCGATCCCGCTGGCATCGATCTGGGCCTTGGCGTCCAGGATTTCCTGGTCGCTGACCTCTTCCACCACCCCATCCGTCCAGCGCAGCGCACGCACCGCTTTATCGTAATTGACCGGGTCGCCGATCTTGATCGCCGTAGCCAGGGTGCGGGCCGTTACGCGCTCATGCGTCCTAAAGCCAGCCTGATACCCCCGATACAGAGGGTTAGCGCCAGTTGCCTGAATCACCGCCAGGCGGGGCATGCGCGAGATCAGGCCCAATTCGTGCAGCTCCTGCAGCGCCTTGCCAAAGGCTGAACTGTTGCCCAGGTTGCCGCCAGGCACGACAATCCAATCCGGCACCTCCCACCGCAACTGCTGGAGCAGCTCGAAGACAATCGTCTTCTGCCCTTCGATGCGGAAGGGATTCACCGAATTCAGCAGGTAAATCCCCAACCTGTTGGCCACCTCCCGCACCAGGCGCAGGGCGATGTCAAAATCGGCAGGAATCTGGATGCACACCGCGCCGTAGGCAACAGCCTGCGCCAGCTTGCCCAACGCGACCTGGCCCTCCTGGAAGAAAACAATGGCGCGCATCCCGCCGTGCGCGGCATAGGAGGCCATTGAGGCAGAGGTGTTGCCGGTAGAGGCACAGGCCACCTGGTTGATTCCCAGAATGCGCGCCTGGGTCACCCCGCCGGTCATCCCCCTATCCTTGAAGGAGCCGGTGGGGTTTTCACCCTCGTGCTTGAGCCAGAGCTGGCTCAGCCCCGCCCACCGGGCCAGGTGGGGAACCTCGTAAAGGTTGGTGTTGCCCTCAGGACGGCTGATGATCAGCGCATCCGGGGCGTCAGGATAGACCAGCTCTTTAAAGCGCCACACTCCGCTGCGATACGGCGCCTGCAATGTGCCCAGCCGCCGGTCGAACAATTCCCGTGAGACCTGCTCGCGCAGGGCGTCCAGATCGTGGTGCACGTCCAGCAGCCCGCCGCAGGCGTCGCAGACATAAAGCAACTGGTCAATGGAATACTCCGTGCCGCAGGAAAGGCACTTGAGTAGGCTTTGCATATTCCCCCTACACTGATATAGTGGGCTGCATGTCAGCCCCTGGATAAAGCACATCATACAGCATTACGAGGACGATACCAAGCATGTCCCCTTCCTCTGCCACCGCCTATGCACCGGCCACTGTTGCCAACCTGGGTCCCGGCTTCGACATCCTGGGCCTGGCCCTGGCCGCGCCGGGCGACACCGTCACGGTCCAGCAGGCCGAGCAGCCTGGGGTAACCCTGCTTGAGATCACGGGCGATGGGGGCGCGCTGCCCACCGACCCACATAGAAACACAGCCTGCGTCGCGGCGGACTGGGTTCTGAGAACAGTCGCGCCCGACAGGGGCATCGCCCTGCGCCTGGAGAAAGGCCTCCCCCTGGCCAGCGGCCTGGGCAGCAGCGCTGCCAGCGCAGTAGCCGCCGCAGTCGCCACCAACGCGCTCTTTGGGGGGGCACTCAGCCGCCAGCAGCTTCTGCCAGCCTGCATCGAAGCAGAAGCCAGAGTCAGCGGACGCCACGCAGACAACGTGGCCCCCGCCCTGCTGGGCGGGATCGTCCTGGTGACCGGCCTCACGGCTAAAGATATCTTCCCCCTGCCAGTGCCGGCGAATCTGTTCCTGGCTATTGTCTCGCCAGATGTCGCCGTGCCCACGTCGGAGGCCCGTGCCGCCCTGCCCAACAGCGTACCACTGCACACCATGGTGCACCAGACGGCCCAGGTGGCCCTTCTCATCCATGCGCTCCACCAGGGAGACACTGCCCTGCTGGCACGGGCTGCCGCCGGGGACCTGGTTGTGGAGCCTGCCCGTGCCCACCTGATGCCTCACCTGCGCGAGGCCCAGGCCACCGCACGCGAGGCTGGGGCGCTGGTCACCCTCATCAGCGGCGCAGGGCCTACCCTGTGCGCATTCTGCGACACTGCGCGGGCTGCACAGCGGGTAGCCGAGAGCCTGAAATCTTTCTACGAAAGCCGCCACATACCGGCCACGGCGCAGAGCACGACTGTCGCCAGAGAAGGCGCTCGATTGCTTCGACTTGAGTAGCAGAAGGCGCAACGCAGCACACGGCACTTTGCACCCACCCGGCTAAGTCTGTTGCACCGCATTTTCTTTCATGCTAGACTTCCAGCATGCATGCTCCTTCAAGAAGGCCACACAGGGACCATGGCAGAGAAAATCCTGATTGTCGACGACGATATAGACAGTCTCAAATTGATCGGGCTAATGCTTCAGCGGCAGGGATATGAGATCAGCGCCGCCAACGCGGGCAGCCAGGCCCTGACCAAGGCCGCGTCGGAAGCGCCGGATCTGATCATCCTGGACGTGATGATGCCTGACATGGACGGCTATGAAGTCTGCCGCAGGCTACGCGCAGACCCACAGACGCAGCATATCCCGATCATCATGTTCACTGCCAAAACGCTGGTCGATGACAAGGTAGCAGGTTTTGAGGCCGGCGCTGACGACTACCTGACCAAACCCACCCACCCTGCCGAGCTGGCCTCGCGTGTAAAGGCTATCCTGGCGCGCAGCGCAGCCAAACAGGGAGCCAACGACGAACAGGTGCCGCTGATCGCCGTGCTCGGAGCCAAGGGGGGAGTCGGCACATCGACCGTAGCAGCCAACGTCGCCACCGTCCTGGCCAGGAAACACCCCACGATCCTGGCCGATTTTCGCCCAGGCCAGGGGAGTCTGGGCCTCTTTTTGGGGTTTGCGCGTGCTACAGGGTTGGCCAACCTGCTGACCCGTCCCATCACCGACATCAACTCCCGATCCGTGACCGGGGAGCTTGTCACGCATAGCACCGGGCTTCGGCTGTTGCTCTCCTCAACCCGCCCCAAAGAAGCGCAGATCAATGTCTCTCCAGACGCCGCTGCGGCCATCGTCCGCCAGCTTCGCACCATCGCCCAGACCGTTGTGCTGGACCTGGGGGCAGGGCTGACCGTCATCAACCAGCGGTTGCTACGAGACGCCTCCCACCTCGTCCTCGTTGTGGACACCCAGCGGGCCACGCTCAACATGGGGCGTGAATTGCTGAACGAGATGGGCGATCTGGGCGTTGGACAGGGGCGAGCCAGCGTCGTGCTGCTGAACCGCACACAGTCCAGCCTGCAAATCTCCTGGCAGGAAGCAGAGCAGATTCTTGGCCGGGACGTGGTCGCGATTATCTCCCCTGCCCCAGAGCTGGCCTTCCAGGCCAACGAAGCAGGGGTGCCTATTGTTCACCTTCAGCCCAATGCCATCGTCGCCAACCAGCTCCACAAGCTCGCCGAGGAGGTTGGCGCCCGCGTTCAGGTAGGCACACCCAACCCGTAACACACAAGCCCTGGCTCCAACAGCGCGCTGCGATCCCCCTGCCCGGTCACAGCTGCTGACAAGTGCCAACAGGGGAAGCGGCCAGGCCAGTAGCACAGGCCGCAGTTTTACCGTATAGTTAATGCATGACCGAAGAAGCCATCCAGCGCGCTGCCCACCTGATTCGAAAGGCAAAATATGCGGTTGCACTCACCGGGGCAGGCATCAGCACGCCGTCAGGCATCCCCGATTTTCGCAGCCCTGACTCCGGTCTCTGGCAATCCGCCAACCCCTTCGAAGTCGCCAGTATTTTTGGGTTCAAGCGCCACCCACAGGCTTTTTATGACTGGATTCGCCCTCTGGCCCGTATCGTGTTGGAGGCACAGCCCAACCCTGCGCACATCGCGCTGGCAGAGATGGAGCAAAGAGGGTACATCAAAAGCATCATCACCCAGAACATCGACATGCTGCACCGCAGGGCAGGGTCGCGGGAAGTCTATGAAGTGCACGGTCACCTGCGCAAGGCGACCTGCATCGAGTGTTTTACTGAGTATGCCGCCGAGCCGATTATCCTGAAGTTCTTGCAGGATAGCAAAGTGCCTCGTTGCCCTGAGTGCCAGGGCGTTCTGAAGCCCAACGTCATCCTGTTCGGGGAGCAACTGCCTGTACGGGAACTGTTTGCCTCCCAACAGGCGGCGCGGCGCAGCGACCTGATGCTCGTTGCCGGGTCCTCGCTGGAAGTTGCCCCAGCCGGTGACCTCCCGGACATGGCCCGCCTGCATGGAGCACGGCTGATCATCATCAACTACGAACCAACCCATGCCGACTCCATGGCCGACCTGGTATTTCACGAGGATGTCGCCGACGTGTTGCCGCGCATCGCTGCAGTGGTAATGGAAGGTGAGTAGACCCATGGCTACGCAAAATGCGCCCGGTCGTAGCAGCGATTCGGCCTTGCAGGACTACCTACAGTTGCTGGCGCGCTACGAGCGCCTGATGGAAATCAGCCGCCAACTGACCTCCACCCTGGACCTGAACGCGCTGCTGGATCGCATTATCGTGGCGGCTACCGAGCTGACCGACACCGAGGCCGCCTCCATTCTGCTGCTGGACCCGCAAACGGGCGAGCTGCGCTTTGAAGCAGCCACCGACATCAGCAGCGGCGCGCGCGACGCCATCGTCATCCCCAAGGAAGGCAGCATCGCCGGTTGGGTGGTGACCCACGGCGAATTCGTCCTCGTGCCAGATGCCCGCAACGAGCCGCGCTGGTTCCAGGATGTGGAGAAGTCGGTAGAAACCAAGACCCGCAACATGCTGGCAGTTCCTATGCGGGCGCATACCAAAGTGATCGGCGCTTTGGAAGCCGTAAACAAACGCAATGACGCCCCCTTTACGGAAGACGACATCAACACCCTGACCACGCTGGCGGCCCAGGCAGCCATTGCCATTGAGAACGCCCGCCTCTTCCAGCAGAACGATTTCATCGCGGAGCTGGTTCACGAACTGCGCACGCCGCTGGCCGCCCTGAAGGCCAGCACAGCGTTGCTGCTCCGCCCCAACCTGCCCGAAGATCGCCGTCGAGATATCGTCCTCACCATGCAGCGCGAGACCGACCGGTTGAGCCAGATGACCACGGAGTTTCTGGACCTGGCCCGCCTGGAGTCGGGGCGCGCGCGCCTGGAGATCGCCACCTTCGAAGTGCTCGAACTGATCGCAGAATCCGTGACCGTGGTCTCCCAGCAGGCCTCCGAGCGCAACGTAAAGATTCACGTTGAGGGCGAACGGATGGAACTGGACGCAGATCGCGGGAAAATCAAGCAGGTACTCCTGAACCTGCTGACCAATGCCATCAAATACAACAGGGAAAACGGTCGGATATTCATCACGGTCAGCCCAACCCATACGAACGGCCAGGAGTGCGTCCAAATATCTGTGCGCGACACCGGCAAAGGCATCTCCAAAGAAAACCAGGCCCACATGTTCGAGCGATTTTACCGGGTGGCCGATGTAGAAGGTTATACGCAGGGGACCGGCCTGGGGCTGGTCATCGCCAAGCGCATCATCGAAGCCCACGGCGGCACCATGGGATTCGAAAGCGAGCCGGACGTCGGCACCACCTTCTTCTTCTCCCTGCCCAGAGCAACCAGCAGAACGAGCGTCGCGCCGGCGCTGTGAGGCTCTCAGCCAAACGTCAACAGCACCTTCAAAGCGCCAGGCTCCCCCGCTGCGGCGAAAGCGCTCACCCCCTCAGCCAGAGAAAAGCGGTGCTCGATCAGCGCCTCTACATCTACCAGCCCCTGCTCCAGCAAACGGAGCGCCGCCCCAAAAGGCCCGCAACGGCTGCCCACCACCGTAAATTCCTCAACCGCGATGCGCGTCAGGTCGGCTGCTGGCAGGTCGTGGTACGTGCTCTTGAGGACCAACAGACCACGGGGACGCAGTAAGCGCAGCGCGTCGGCAAAACCCTCTGCGCGTCCGGTGCAGTCAACCACCACGTCGGCCTGGGCCGCTGGCAGTTCATCGAGCCGCACCGCCCGAATCCCCCAGCTGGCCAGCAGACGCGCCTGCTTTTGATGCCGGATGACAACGGCCAGATCGACTCCTGTCAGGCGCAACACCTGGGCAACCAGCATCCCCAGCTTGCCAGCGCCCAGGAGCACCACACGCGCGGAGGGTCGGATGTGCGCCGATTCAAGCACTTGCAGGGCCGCCGCCAGCGGCTCCGTAAAGACAGCCTGGGCGTCCGGGATGGAGTCGGGCACGACGTGCAGGTTGCGCAAAGGCAGGGTTACATAGTCCGCAAACGCACCGGCGTGGTTCACAATGCCCAGCACCGCGCGATCCCGGCAGTGCGTCGGGATACCGGCCCTACAATAGTCGCAGGAGCCGCAGGCCACATTGATCTCACCAACGACCCGCCTGCCCACCCACTCCGCAGGACCCTCCACCACCTCCCCGACGAATTCATGACCAAGAATGCCCTGGTACCCATAGTATCCGCGAACCAGCTCAAGGTCTGTGTTGCAGATTCCGGCCAGCCGGGTGCGGATCAACGCCTCGTCCGGGCCACTGGCTGGCCGAGGAGCATCTTCGACCAGGCGCAACCTGCCATCATAAACCGCCAGCGCACGCATCGTTGCCATCCAATCGCTACGAGCCAGCAAGACTGCTCTTTATCATACAGGCGTCGGGGGCAAGAAAAAAGTCGGCGATGTGGCTGAACATCGCCGACCACCATAACAGCCGGGCAACTCCTGAGCATGCGGAAAGCACTCGGCCTTCAGGCCATTGCCTGCCGCTGCCGACGACCCCGCAGCAATGGAATCTCGCCGTTCTCCCAGGCCACCAGCAAGGGCACTGCGTTGAAGATGGATGAGTACGTGCCACTCAGCATGCCAATGAACAGGATCGCCACAAATTGCCTGATCGTCTCCCCGCCGAACAGCAAGATGGCGGCCATGACAAAGAAGGCGTTGAGCTGCGTAGCCAGCGAGCGATGGATGGTCTCCAGCAGGCTGCGGTTCACCAGCATCTCATAAGGTTCCCCTCGCCGCCGGACCGTGTTCTCACGGATACGGTCGAAGACCACGATGCTGTCCTGCACCGAGAACCCGATCACGGTAAGCATGGCCGTCAGGAACAGCGAATCCACCTGCCAGCCGAAGAGCAAACCCAGGATGGACATCACCCCCATGGTCACCAGGATGTCGTGAACCATGGCGGCAATGGCGCACACGCCATAGCGAAAGGCATTGGGGACTTGGCGAAAAGCAAAAACGATGAACAGCAGAATCACCACCGTCCCCACCACGACCGCGATGATCGCTGCCTGCGTGACCTCCGCGCCGATGGTCGGCGTCACCTGAGACACACTCGTCGCACCTTCATCCAAAGGGGCGATGCGTTCACCCAACGCGCGCTTGATGTTCTCGGTGGTCTCCGGTTCCACAAAATCTGTACGCGCCTGCCAGCGCGATACCTGGGCATCCACCTCGCCTACCGGGTTCAACTGTTGCAGGATGATATCCGACAGGCCAAAGTCGGCGAACACCTCCCGAATCTGAGGCTCGGTGGCTTCTCCGTCAAATTGCAGCTCAAACAGGCTGCCGCCGACGAAGTCAATACCCAGTTGAACCGGGCTGCCCGTGGTGATTGTCGAATAGACCATGGCAACGAGGCCAGGCACAATCACCAGCGCCGAAAGCAAGAAATAATACCTGCGATACCTGACGATATTGAACATGGATGTGCGCTCCTTGCCAGCCTCAGGCCCCCAGCAGCCACGAGCGGCGCTGGAAGGCCTCTCCCGCCGCGCGCAATATCAGCACAAGGAACGTGCGGGTGACGATAATGGCAGTGAACAGGTTCAGGGCAAGGCCCATCCCCAGGGTGATGGCAAAACCACGCACCGCCCCCGCACCAAAGGTTGAGCCAAAGAGGTACAGGATGATGCAGATGATGATGGTGGACAGGTTGGAGTCGCGGATAGAAGTCCACGCCCGGTCGAATCCGGCACGCACGGCCACATCCAACGGACGCCCTCTGCGCAACTCCTCCTTCATGCGCTCGAAGATCAGGATATTGCCGTCAACAGCGGTCCCGATGGAGATCAGGAAGCCCACAATGGCAGGCAGCGTCAACGTGACAGGGATGAACTTGAACAGGGCAAAGTTCATCAACCCGAAGATCGCCAGCGCCAGGTCGGCGGCAACCCCCGGAACCCGGTAATACACCACCATGAAGGTCAGCACGGTGATAACGCCGATAAGCCCGGCTCGGATGCTGCGCTGAATGGATATCTGGCCCAGCGTAGGGCCTACACTCTCCGTGCTCTCCACACGCAGCGGGACAGGCAACGCGCCATAACGCAGTTGCACGGCCAGGGATTGCGCGTCCTCCTGGGTAAAGCCCCCCGTGATCGTCCCCTGATCGGTGATGGCGTCCCGAATGGTGGGGGCTGAGATCACCACGCCGTCCAGGACAATCGCCAGCGGCTGCCCGATGTGCGTGGCGGTGAAGCTGCCGAAGATCTCCGCGCCCCGCTCGTTCAGCGTAAAATTGACCATCCATTCCGTGCCAAGCTGGTCAACCTGGGCCACAGCAGTCTGGAGGCCCGCCCCCGTCATCACGGTCTGAAACGGCTGCCCGGTCAGGGGATTGACACGCGGCGCGTCCTGGTCCGTCTCCCCGGCGGGGGGAGCTTCCGGAGTGGCCGTAGGCTCGGCAGTCGGGGTTGCCTGCTCTTCGGTGCCCTCAGTATCGGCGCGCGCTGCCTGCTGCTCAAGCTGGGCGGTCGTCAGGATGCGGACGCCCTCCCAGGCAAGCACGTCGGAGATGCCGGAAAAGTCCACAAATTCCAGCAAGCCGGTCTCGCGGATGGTGGCTATCGCCGTCTCAGGATCAGCGATGCCCGGCAGCTCAACAACAATGCGGTTCGCGCCCTCCTGCAACTGGACCACCGGCTCCACCACCCCCAGCGCATTGACGCGGTTCTCCACGATGCGCCGCGCCGTTTCCATATCCCCGGCCTGAATCTGGTCAGGGGGCAGGTCCGCCGCCAGCAACACGCGCAACCCACCCTGCAAATCCAGGCCAGGGCGCACTTCGATCACGCGATCAATTTCATACTCGCCATCGCCGTCCAGGTCCAGGTGAATGCCGGGGTTGTTCGGCAAGTTCACCCACAGCGAAATCGCCGTAATCACGATGATCACGACCAGCCAGCGGTAGTGACCTGACATGAGCGCATCCCCTCAGCCGCACAGGGCAACAGAATCCAGACCAGAACATGACAAACCGGCCCCCCCTCTGGGGCCGGTGGCCCGGCAGATAATAGCTCGGCAGCAGCGGGATGTCAAACCTCGTCTTGCTCTCGCCCCCGGTCCTTGATCCCAATCTGGGCGCTTGCCGCCAGGGCTTCCGGATTATACGGCTGTGTGATCGCCGCCGTGATCACCCGCACCTCCACATTGTCCGCCAACCGCACGGAGGCCTCGCCACGGTCGGCGTCCAGCTCGGTGATGGTGCCGATCAGTCCTCCATAGGTGATAACCTGGTCCCCAACCTTGAGCTGGCGGATATACCGCTGATGCTGCCTGAACGACTGTTGCTTGGGCAGCACCACCAGCGCCCAGTACGCGGCTGCGATCAGGGAGAGGATCATCAAACTGCCAACAACTTCCATGGTTTCAAACCCGTTCCAATGTCATGGTGTCAGTGGGCAGAAGATTATAGAGCATCGGCTCTGAGGACACACGCAGAGCAGCGCCTGACATCGGCAATTGGGCGCTCGCCCGCTGGCAAAGGTGGCCAATCAACTTGAACCCGCCCTAGTGTCTTCCACCAGAATCGCACACCACTCCTGCGGCAGCTTGGTCACCTGTCCCTGGTGATTGATGCAAATGTGCTTGGAATACCCTGTGACCAGCGTCGTCTGTGTTGCGGCATCTACAATCTCGTAGCCAAAGACAATTGAGCGGCTCTTCAGTTCCTCAACCCAACAGCGCGCCGTCAGTAATTGCCCGTAACGCGCAGGGACCCTGTACCGCGCATGGACCTCGCTGACGGCCAGCCAGTGTCCGCTCCGCTCGAATGCGGCATAATCGGCCCCCCGCACCCGCGAGTAATGGGAACGCGCCTCCTCGAAGTACACGATGTAGCTGGCGTGATGGACGATGCCCATCGCATCAGTCTCGGCGTAGCGAACGTAGAAGGTGTTCTCAGATACAAAACGATCGGTGGGAGCCATTCTTTCTCCTTAGCAAAGCAGGGCTTCCCAGGAAGCAAGTCAGCCAGTGGCGCAAAGGAACAAGGGATACCGGAGGCTACGACGCCATTTCTTTGGCCAGAATCTCACGCAGCAGCGCCTTGCGGGCTGCGCCGCCCAAGGTCTCCAGCTTGCGCAGGCCCAACGGGTCGATCACCTCGCGCAGCAAACGCAGCTCCTCAACCGTTGGCGGCGGTGTCTCGTGCACATCCGGGGCAATGACCAGCTCAAAGCCCGTTCTCGCCTGCACATGTTCCACAGACACCCCCGGATGCACAGTCACCAACCGCAGCCAACCTTCGGCCCAATCAAACTGACCCAGGTCGCTGAGCAGGTAGACCGGGCCGCGCCCCCGCTTGCGCTCCGGCACGTGCCCCAGGCCACTGACAAAGTCCAGCCTGGGCACAAACACCACGCGCGAGTGGCGGGGCACATAGAGATGCATCCGATCAGAGACAACGCTCACATCCGGGATACCCCCTGTGCCGGGCAAGCGCAGGCGAGGGCGGCGATAATCCTTGCCCAGCGCCACATTGTTGAAGTTGCCACGGGGATCAACCTGGGCCGGGCGAAAGAATTCAAGGGGATAGAGGCGCGGCAGCACGTCCGCCGCAGCCGTGACAAAGCCAATGGTCATCAGCGCCTTGCCCAGCCACAATTCCTCGGCGCGGGCCAGGCCCAATGGAGCCCAGTCCTGGCAGATACCCTGCCCTATAGCGGAGGCAAAACGCAGATGCGGCGCATGGGTCAGCTTGGCCAGCAGGTAACCGGCCACCACCAGTGGCGTGGCCACACCCTGCGCGGCGATGTCCCCATCGCTGATGCGGCGCGCGATGCAAACCGACATCAATTCGTCGATCGTCCAGGCAGCTTCGGCGCTCACACTCCCGGTCTCCTCTGCCACAGATGGAGTATAGCTCCAAACCGGCCTGATAAAAACAGCCCGGCGGGCCGTCCACCGGGCTGCATCACTGCGTGTGAGCGGTGCAAGGCGCTCACTGCGGTAGGGCGTTGACCCGCTCGGCCAGATACTGGATGGCGGTGTTCAATTGCAGGTCCTCACCACGCTCGTCCAGCCGCTCCGCAACCTCAATATCCGGGGTCAGGCCAACTTCATGGATGGTGCGGCCCCCAGGCGTGTACCAGCGCGCTATGGTGACGCGCACGCCGCCGCCGTTGGACAGCTGACGCCAGGTCTGGACGGAGCCTTTGCCAAAGGTATGGGTTCCGATGATCGTCGCCCGGCCCAGATCCTGCAACGCGCCAGCCACCAGCTCAGAAGCGCTGGCGCTGCCCTCATCAACCAGGATCACCATGGGGATCGTCGGCGCGGTGGGATTCCCACTGGCCTCATAGATGCGCTCGCTGTCGCGGAAACGCTCGCGCACAACCACCCCTCCCTCCACAAACTCACTGGCCACATCAATCGCCGTGGAAAGAAAGCCGCCGGGATTACCGCGAAAGTCCAGAATCAGGCCAGGGCGGTCTTCTACACGCAGCTCGCGCAAGATTCCGTGCAAATCCTGGGCCGCCTGGCTGCCAAACTGTAGCAGGCGAATGTATACCAGGCCACTATCCAGCACTTCGGCCTGCACGCTATCGATCTGAATTCGCGCCCGTGTAATCGGGATGATGACTAGCGCCGATTCACCCGGACGGACAATGCCCAACTCCACTGTGGTGCCTGCCGGTCCCCGGATGCGGCTGATGATCTCGGTCTGGGTCATGGCGGTGATATCCACCCCATCGACCTGGACAATGGCATCACCACTCTTAAGCCCGGCGGCCTCTGCCGGCGAATCCGGCAAGGTATCCACAATAACCAGAGCGCCGGTCTCCTGGTTTTGCCGCACAGTAGCGCCAATGCCTTCAAATTCACCGGCGAGGTCATTGTTGACAATGGCGAACGTCTCCGGGTTCATGTAGAAGCTGTGCTCATCGCCCAGCGCGGCCATCATGCCGTTCAGAGCGCCCTCCATCAGGGCGACATCGTCCACCTCGTCCACGTAGCTGGAGTGGATCAGGTCCCAGGTCTCCCAGAACGGCGCAAACAGCGTCTCCCGGTCGGCTTGAGCATGCCCCCCGGCTTCTACCTGGCTGTACTGCGTGCCAAGCAAAAAGCCCGCGCCGAACAACCCCACCACCAGCAGGACAGAAGCAATCTTACGAAATCCAGACATGGTTTCCTCGATCACACTCAGACTCTCTGCGGCTCCAGTATACGGCAAACAGCGCCGCGATACCTGTGAGAACGATGAGAAGTTCATTTATCAGGTTACCGGGGCGTCTCCTGAGCCACAAAATCATCCAGATAAGCCTCAAAGCGGTCTGCCGCACAGGCTTCAAGGTAGCGCAGAATCTCCCCTCCTCCAATCGGGTACATGGGGTAGCACGAGGTCGGCCAGGCCCCCCTGGGAGTATGCGCCACCATCGTGACAAAAGGCGCAGGGATATCCACCTCCTCCGTCAGCCTGTCAACAACGTTCTCAGCGGTGACTATGACGGTCTCGGCGACGAATGCCAGCTCACGGTCGATAGCCAGATTACGATTGAGGCGGACATTGCCGTATTGGTCGGCTACCAGAGCGTGGATGACCGCCACGTCACAGGTGATGGCGGGAAAGGCGATCAGCTCCTCGCCAGTATACGGATCACCGATCGTTTTGACATCCGGGCGCAACCTGAGCAGATCGGTGCCGAGCCATGCCCGTGATGGCAGGAAGCCGATGCCGCTCAGCGTGGCCCGAATGCCCAGGGCCAGGCTGGCCTCCGTCTCCTCAACAATCTCAATCGTCCCGGCGGCTCCCGCTTTGGTGAACATGGGGGCCAGGCCAAACGCCTCCAGGCCAAAGTAACAGGTCCGCACCCGGGAGACACACCCCGCCCCAACCAGCACATCGGCCTCAAACCCGGCCATGAAGCTCAGCAGGGTCAGCGCAGCGGGTCGCCTGGGCCGCCGTAGCAGCGCACGCACAAAAGCAACCGGCCTGCGGTAAAGAGTCATGCCGCCGAGGCCAAGAATCTGCCCATCCTGCACCACTTGCGCGGCCTCAGACAGCGAAACGCGCCGATCAGCAATGTGGGCCATTGCCCAGCCAGCTTCCTCCTGACGCCCAGCTTTAGAGACTCATGCCTCAAAACACGGAAATTCTAGCATGCGCGGCAAAAGCTTGCGATCAAGCCCCATCCACTATAGGATCAGGGGCCTGAACGTTAAGGCCACTGAGGCGAGAGTTATTCGATATGACATCGCAGACCGCTGAAGCCACAAAGAAATCACTGCGTATCGCCGGGATACGCTTCACCAAAATCGGCAAGCTGTACCACTTTGACTGCACCATGATGCCGGACTTGGAGCCTGGCGACCACGTGATCGTGGAAACCACACGCGGGCGGCAGATGGGGCAGGTGATGGGCTTTGCCGAATTTGAGGAAGGCCGGGATTACAAGCCTATTCTGCGCAAAGCCACCCCCCGCGATCTGTTGCTCAGCCAGGTGTGGGAAGAACGCCAGGTCGGGGCGTTGATCCGCTGCCGGGAAGTGGCCGCCGAGATAGGCGATTACCAGGAGGTCAAATTCGTCGCCGCGCAATACAACTACGATGGGAGCCTGCTGACCTTCCTCTATAGCTGTGACACTGAGGGCAAGGCCCCCAACATGAACGCGCTGCATTCCCGGCTCAACCGCATATTCCGTAACACAAAGGTTGAGCTACGGCAGATCGGCCCTCGTGATGTGGCCAAGCTGCTGGGTGGCTATGGCGCATGCGGCCAACCGCGCTGTTGCAGCACCTTCCTCACTGATTTCAGTCCCATCTCCATCAAGATGGCCAAGGCGCAGGGCATCTCCTTAAACCCATCGGAGATCACCGGCATGTGCGGGCGGTTGCGTTGCTGCCTGATCTACGAATATGAGCAATACGCAGAAGCGCGCAAACAACTGCCCAAACGAAACAAGCGCGTCGGCACACCCATGGGAGAGGGCAAAGTCGTCGATGTCCATCCCCTCCAAGACGCGGTCACGGTGCTCATCAGCAACGAGCGGCACACCTTCAAGCGCGAGGAGCTTATCCCGCTGGAAGAGTGGGAAGCGCTCGAAAAGAAGGCCAAATCAGGATGCAGCAAGCACGAAGGGGGCGGCTGTGACTGCGGCGCGAACCGCTGAGCAGCACCACATAGCTGCGGACCTATCCCCCACCCGGCGTGATACCCGCTCGCGCCAGGCTTGCAGCAGGATACGATAATGTCCATTGATTTCCTGGCCAACGCCACCCAGATGGCCGAGCAGCTCGTCGCGTGGCGGCGCGATTTCCACCGACACCCGGAGCTGGGCTTTGCAGAAACACGCACAGCGCAGATCGTGGCCCAGCACCTGACCGGACTGGGCCTGGAGGTACAGACCGCCGTGGGCAGAACCGGCGTGGTAGCCCTGCTCAGCGGCGCAACCGACGGCCCCACGGTGCTGGTGCGCTTCGACATGGATGCGCTGCCAATCATCGAGGAAAACGATGTTCCATACGCCTCGACCAATCCTGGCGTGATGCACGCCTGCGGACATGATGGTCACACGGCCATCGGGCTGGCAGTGGCCACGTTGCTCTCCCGTCAACGGAGCCTGATCCATGGGCAGGTGAAATTCGTCTTCCAGCCTGCCGAGGAGATCGCCCAGGGCGCTCAGGCCATGATCCAGGCGGGCGTCCTCCGCGACCCGGCTCCAGATGTGGCCCTGGGCTTGCACCTATGGAACAACATCCCCCTTGGGCAGGTGGGCATCACCGCCGGCCCCACGATGGCCGGGGCAGACATCTTTGAGATCACCATCCGTGGAAAAGGGGGGCACGGGGCCAGCCCACACGAGACCAGAGATCCGCTGCTGGCCGCAGCCCATGTGGTTAACGCTTTGCAGTCGGTGATCAGCCGCAACGTAAACCCCTTCGACTCCGCCGTGCTATCCGTGACAAGCCTGAACGCGGGAAGCGCGTTTAACGTGATCCCCCCGGACGCACACCTGAAAGGCACCATCCGCACCTACAAGCCCGCAGTGCATGAGCTGGCCGTATCTCGGCTCAAAGAGGTGACGAGGGGCATCGCCAGCGCATTGGGCTGCGAGGCCGACATCGCCGTAACGCAGCTCACCCCCCCACTGGTCAATAACCCTGAGGTAACGGCCATTGTCAGCCAGGCCATAGCGCCGTATGTGGAACCTAGCGCCATGCTCCCCGACCAGCGAACGATGGGGGCAGAAGATATGGCAATCTTTTTGCAACACGTGCCGGGCTGTTTCTTCCTGGTGGGGTCTGCCAACCCTGGACGCGGCCTGGACCACCCGCATCATCATCCGCGATTCGACTTCGACGAAGCTGCCCTGCCCCTGGGAGCAGCAATGCTGGCCTCCGCCGTGGCGGCTTACATCATCCCCCGCTGAATGCGCAACGCCAGGCGACAGTTGAGCCTTCCCCCTGGTGGGAGCCTCTCAGCCGGGTTTCTTGCAGGGTAACAACCGGCACAAAGCCCCCCAGCAATGGCCCCGTGTCTGCAAGAACCAGGCTTAAAATCGCTCATCCCATGCTTGAGAAAGGATATACATAACAAAATTATAACAGGCATCCCTCAATAGAGATCGAATTTTATGCTAGAATTGGATATGCTGGGACATTTGCGAGAAGTCGCTTCCGTGCCATTGGAAGCCCCGCGAAGCCGGACAGGTGTGATGGGTCACAGCCATGCCATACGACTTTGCCGTCCAGATCGCACACAGCGTCCAGGAATTCGATCCAGATGCATGGGATCACCTGGGAAGGGCACAGCCCTTTTCCAGCCATCGCTGGTATCGCTTTGCGGAAACTGTGCTGGCCGATGACCAGCCTGTCTACATCGTACTGTCCCGGCATGGTGAGCCTGTAGCACGGGGAACCTTCTGGCTCAAACGGCGAGAATACCTGCCCATCTCGGCGAAACCTGTGCGCCAGGCCATGCAAACCCTGCTACGATACCGTCCCCTGCTGGTATGCCGGACCCCCCTGGCCAGCACCACAGGCCTTACCCTGCCGGAACCGCCCCTGCGCGACGCCGCCATAGAAAAGCTGGCCCAGATCGCCCTGGAGATCGGGCGTCAGAACAAGGCATCCTTTGTCCTTTTCGATTACCTCAGCCCCGCAGAAGGGGCCTCGGCTGGCTGGCCACGCGGCTTCGTGCCCTACCGATTCGCGGAACCTGGCACCCGCTTGATCATCGAGTGGCCCAGCTTCGAGAGCTACCTGAAGCACTTGGGGAAATCCGTCGCCAAAGATTATCGCCGCCACCGCAATCGCGCTGCCGACCTGGGTATCGAGACCTGCGTCCATTCAACCATCACCACGGATCTGTCGCAGGCCCTGGCCCTGATCCGAAACGTGGAGCGGCATCACCGCTCTGCCCCGAATTTCACCGCGCAACGTGTGCTGGAGAACGCCCACCTGGTCGATGCGTCCTGGCTTACAGCCCAGACAGGAGACCGCCTGGCAGGCTGTGGGCTGATGCTGGGCGATGGGCAGACCAAGGTTCTGGCGCTGCTGGGGCTGGATTACGAAGTCAGGTACGCCTACTTTCAACTGCTCTACACAGCCATACGCCACGCCATCGAAACAGGCTCGCGGGTGCTGCGTGGGGGCGGCGGCGCTTACGAAACCAAACGACGGCTGGGGTTTCAGTTGGAGGAGCAAAATCACGTCGTGTTCACCACCAGCAACCCCCTGTTTCGCCGACTGGGGCGCTGGCTACCCGTTAGTTGAGCCAGGGTGTAAGACTCCAAACCGTGGGAGAGGAGAACCGCAACCGTGCACTTTGGCCGCCAGCAAACAGCACATCTGCGGGAAATCTGGTCGCGCTCCAGGGCCTATCGGCTCCTTCTGATAGCTGTGGTGGGGTTTGTGGCGCTGCGCTTCCTGCTGCAGGGCGTGCTGCTGGCCGGCGCTCTGTTCCCCGCAGATGAGGGCGAGGCGTTCATCCCGGCTGATCTGCAAATCTACCTCGACGCTGCGCGTCACTTCCAGCAACGGGAAACGCTTTACCTGCAAGGCTCGCTGGAACGGCTGGAGGAGCACTACCCCTATGCCCCTGCCTTCGCCCTGGCCTTCACGCCCTTCCTGCTTTTGCCGCCCGGCGTGGTTGCGATCATCCACACGGCGCTGCACGTCCTGGCCTACGGGCTGCTATATCTCTGGTGGGGCCGCATCTTCCACAGGCTACAACTCCGCCAGGCCAACGAGATGCTGGCATGGACGCTCCCGGTCTGGCTGCTCTTCGCGGCTTTCTGGGGGGACCTGGTCTATCTGAACATCTATATCATCGTAGCACTGCTGGGAACCCTGCTGATCGAAGCGGTTCTGGAAGAAAACCTGGGACTGGCGGTTTTGTGGTTGTCCATCATCCTCCAGATCAAGCCACACTGGGCGTTCGCCGCCGCCATCCCCCTGCTGTTGGGCCGCTGGCGGTTTTTTGCCAGGCTGCTCGGCTGGGCCGCAGTGGCTTACCTGGGCGTGGTGGGCGTTGTGGTGCTCGTGGCCGGGCCAGACTACGGCCTGCACCAGTATGGCGAGTATTTCCGCTTTCTGGCCCGGCTGAGCGCCGACTTCCCCTGGCGAGGCCCTGAGCAGGGTTTCCTCGGCTACAACCACTCCATCAAACAGGTCGTCGTCTTTATTGGCGGCGTATCTCCGCTGACGCTGAACCTGGCAACGGCGATCAAAGTCCTGCTCCTGGCACCGCTGGGCCTTGTCACGGCCCGCTACTTGCTCAGCCCCATCAATCGGTCCGGACGCGAACTGCCACAAACCGGGCTGGACCTCGCCTTTGCCCTGTACATGGGGGTCTTCATCTGGCTGGATATGGTCTGGGAGCTTTCTTTGGGCATCGCCGTGTTCACCTATCTGCTGGCGACCTCCGAACAACGCAACACCAAAATCCTGGTCAGCGCAGCCTTCCTGCCCTACGCCCTGGTGGACCTGTGGCAGACGGTGAGCTTCGTGATGTTCGGTCCGGATGTGGTGGTGCCAGGGCCTTACCTGCTTACCGACCCCAGCATCTATATCCCTTTGATCCTGATCGTCATACTCACGTTTTACGCGGTGCTGCTCAGACGGCTGTGGGCCGCGCTGCCTGCGCTCCAGACTGCGCCGGCTGAAGCGCCATGGCCCGGCGACCGGGCGGGAGCCACCTGAGCCGCCGCTCTCCGCGCCGGCACAAGGGATGCACGCGATGATTGAACCCGAAACGTTCCAAACCATGCCGACCGAGGAGATCGCAGCGTTGGTGCGCGAGTCTGGCCCTCGGGTCTGTGTTTTCCCCATCAACGGCACCCGGCGCTGGTTTATGCTGGAGCATCACGCGACGCCCCACGAAGCGCTGGTCCCCAGATATCTTGAGGCCGCAACACAGAATCACATCCAGCTTTACCGCCTGTTCTTTGACCACGGGCTGGATACGCTGCTGACCCCCATCTTTGGCCCTGACCTGGTCGAGCGCGGTGAGGACTATTTGCAGATGGCGGCGGAAGGGCTGGCCCGCCTGGCAAGCCACCCTGCCTTTCTGAACTTCTACAAAACGTATGGCGTGCGCGTCCGCTTCTACGGGGATTACCGCCGCTTCTTCCAGCCAACACCGCACGCCCATCTCCTGGAACTGTTCGAGCAGATCACAGCAAGGACCGCCACGCACGACAGACACCGTCTGTTCTTCGGGGTATGCGCCCAGGATGCAACGGAGACCATTGCAGATTTGACCGTCCGCTACTTCACGGCGCACGGCAGCGTGCCCACCAGGCAGCAGTTGATCGATCTGTTCTACGGCGAAAGCGTGCCGCCGGTTGATCTGTTCATTGGGTTTGGGCGGTTTTGCGTCTTCGATATGCCGCTGCTGGCGACCGGCAACGAAGACCTGTACTTCACCGTAAGCCCCTCGCCCTACCTGGACGCAATGCAGTTACGGCGCATCCTGTACGATCACCTTTACAGCCGGCGGGAAGCAGAAACGGACTATACGGACATGACCCCTGAAGACTGGGCCTCCATGCGGGCGTTTTACCACGCCAACCGGGGTAGGACGATGGGAGTGGGCAAGAAGCACAAAACCGGCGGCTACTGGTACCCGCTCCCAGAGGTCCAGCTACCGGATGGGTTCGAAAAACCTGGGGCACAGGTACAGGTATAGGAGGACGGGATTTGGACCTTGCAGCCCAGGCACGAGAGCTGGTACGGAACCTGAACAACCGCCTGTCCGCCAGCGCTTATGATGTCTCCTGGCTGGCCCGGCTGCCTGCGGAGAATGGCGACCCGCGCTGGCCAGACCTGATCGATTGGCTGGTGGCCCACCAGTGGCCGGACGGCAGTTGGGGCGGAACCATCCCCTACTACCATGACCGCATTCTCTGTACCCTGGCCGCCATGATCGCGCTGCAAGAGAAGGCCGGGGGGAAGGATGCGGCAGAGGCCGTCCGGCGCGGCGAGCGGTACGTCTGGCACAACTACCCTTTTCTGCACCACGATCCGATGGAACTGGTGGGCTTTGAGCTAATCCTCCCCACCCTTCTGGAACAGGCACGCACCCTGGACCTGGACGTACCGCGCCATTCTTGCGGTTATGGCCGTATTCGGGACGCCAAGCTGGCCCTGATGCCCATGGAGCTGCTCTACAAGCCCGGCACGTCGGCGGCGTTTTCGATTGAGTTCCTCGGCTCCAGCGGGGACCCAACCCGTCTTTACCAGTTCCAGGGAGCTAACGGCGCAAGCGCCAACTCCCCAGCCACCACGGCATACACAGTCATTCAATCCGGCAATCACAACTCCAAAGCATTGCACTACCTGGAACAGGTCAAGGGGTTGCCCAGCGGTGTGCCTGCTTTTTACCCTTTCCGCACTTTTGAGATCGTCTGGGTGCTGGAACACCTGGCCTTCGGCGGCTTCACGCTGCACGATCTCGTCGATGCAGAGGTCTGGAACAGTCTGCGGTCGGCGCTGGGCAGGACCGGGACAGGCATTGATCCCCTCTTTGGCATCAACGATGGCGACACCACCGCCGTCACCCTGCATGTGCTGGCGCGTGGCAAACAGCCGGTAGACCCCTCGATCCTGCATCACTTTGAAGAGCCGGGCACGCACACCTTCCGCACCTTCGACTTCGAACGGAATGCCAGCGTGGTGACCAACATCCACGCCCTGGAAGCGCTGATGTGGATGCCGGAGTACCCCAACCTTGAGCAGGTCTGGGAGGGCGTGCTGTCCATGCTGCTGGAGCATCAGCTCTACCAGACCTACTGGATCGACAAATGGCATGCCTCGCCATACTACGCCACAGCGCACATCCTGATCGTGCTGATGAACGTGGGAGAATACGAAATGGTCCGCTACTCGCACGCCATCGACTGGCTGGTTCATACACAGCGCAGCGATGGCTCGTGGGGATACTTTGATAGGGGCACGGTGGAAGAAACAGCCTACGCATTGATGGCCCTTCTTCATTACCAGCGGCACACCCACACGTTGTGTGCCGATGTCCTCCACAAGGGGATGGCTTATCTCATGAGCGCGGTGGCGTCCGATGTAGCGTTTCCCGAACTGTGGATTGCCAAGACGCTGTACACGCCTAAAGACATCGTAAAAGCAGCCATTCTGGCTACCCAATTGCTCTACGAGCAGACGTTTGGCCGCCTGCCGGACTGAGAGTGGGAAGTGAGGCGCACGATGAAACTGGAGCATAGCTGGCCGACAATCACAACGGCGATTGGCGCACTCCTCAACGTGCCAACGTCCGACCCCGATGATGCACGACGGCGCAAACTGCTCAATATTCTGCTGCTGGGCGTTGGAGGCTTCTCTTTTCTGGCCTTCCTGGCCATGGCGTTCGTCATCGCCGCCACGCCGACATCTGCGCCCTTCCAGGAAGAGACTGTGCTTTTCTTCGTCGGCAGCCTGGTCATGCTGGCCGGAATCGGGATCATCTTTGCCGTCAATCGTTACGGCTCAGGGCGGCTGGCCAGCTCGCTGTTCCTGTTGTTCCTCATCGTGATGGCATCCGTCACCGACGAGCCGGTACAGGTTGTGGACGGGCGAGGCCTGTTCCTGTTTGCCATCCCGATCCTCATGGCCAGTGTGATCCTGCGCCCCTATGCCAGCTTCATCGCGGCGGGCCTGAGCAGCATCGTGATTGCCATCATCGGCACCAGTATCGGCTTTGCCCCCAATATCCCGGCCATGCTGGGCTTCTTTGTCGTGGCCCTGGTATCCTGGCTGTCCTCGCGCAGCCTGGAACAGACCCTGGCAGAGTTACGCACCACCAATCGGATGCTGGATCAGCGCGTCGCAGAGCGTACCCAAGACCTGGCCGAGGCGCTGGCCCGTGTGCAGGCCGAATCCAGCAAGAACCAGGCCATCCTGGAAAGCATCGCCGACGGCGTGATCGTCTTTGATAAGGACGGCACAGCGATGGTGGCGAATTCCTCGATTGCCTATTTGCTTGGCCTGGCCTCCGACGCGATCATTGGGCGCAACATCGAAAACCTGATGCGCCAAAACGTGAGCGAAACCGACCAGCAGATGATACTGAACTTCCTGCGGGGAGAGACGCTCACTCCCAGCGTCAAGTTCAGGTGGGGGGACAAAACACTCTCCGTGAGCTTCGCAGCAGTCCGCGACGACACAGAGACGGCGATTGGGACTGTGGCTGTGTTCCGCGATTTTACGCGCGAGGCTGAGCTGGACCGGATGAAAAGCGCCTTCGTCTCCATGGCTTCTCACGAGCTGCGCACGCCGCTGAATGCCATCCTGGGCTACGCAGACATGTTGAAGGAGGCCGTCTACGGGCCGCTGGCAGACGAACAGCGCAACATCATGGAACGCATCATCGCCAACACCAAACGCATGTTGGGGCTGGTCAACAATTTGCTGGATCAGGCGCAGATCGAGTCGGGCAGGCTGGTCCTCCATGTGACATCGTTCTCCCCCACCGATCTGCTTAACGAGCTGGATGCCGTGATGCGGGTTCTGGTGGAATCAAAAGGGCTTCGCTTTAGCTGTAGCATCGATGACGACGTGCCCAATATTCTGTACGGCGATCCGCAACGGCTGCACCAGATTCTGGTGAATCTGGTCAGCAACGCCACCAAGTTTACAGAATGGGGCGAGGTGCGGGTCCATATCCACCGACTTGATGAGTCCCATTGGGCGCTGGAAGTCTCGGACACCGGCTCTGGAATTCCCCAGGAGGCCCACGCCTACATCTTTGAGCCGTTCCGGCAGGTGGAAGACCAGATCACACGCAGGCACGCTGGCTCCGGATTGGGCCTGTCCATTGTCAAGCAACTGACCGCCCTGATGGGAGGTGATGTGCACCTGAAAAGCGCGGAAGGCCAGGGCAGCACATTCACTGTCGTCCTTCCACTTACCCCTGTACAGGAGAAAGCAGCATGAACGAAGACCTGGCCCTGGTAATCGAGGATGATTTTGACGCAGCGATTATCTTTTCGCAGGCGCTCAAAGCAAATGAATTCAAGCCTGAGATCATTCGATCAGGGGATGCTGCGCTTGAGCGGCTACAATCCATTATCCCGTCCATTATCCTTCTGGACCTGCATCTTCCTCAGGTAGCGGGCACCGATATTCTGAATCGAATTCGCGCCGATGAGCGGCTGGCAAAGACCCCGGTCATCATCATTACCGCCGATCCGCGCATGGCCGAAGACTGCCAGGAAACGGCGGACCTTGTGCTATTGAAGCCGGTCAGCTTCAGTCAGGTGCGAGACCTGGTCTCCCGCTTTCAAAATGCAACTGCCCGGCAGCCTGCGGATGGGGCAGACCAGAGAGCACAGCCCTCAACATCACCAAAAGGCCACTCCGCTTAACCTCTGTGGGCGGCGTTGACCTGGTTTGCTGCTCTGCCAGCGAGGGACCTGCGCGGAGGGTTGAGGGGCGGCATTTGCGCCCTACCCGGAAAACCGCTACTATGCAATGACTCACATCGTCTGGCAGCTTCAGCCACTCTACAGAGGTCAGCCCCATGTCGGAAACCGACCTGGCGCGGTTCCGCGATGTGTACAACATTCAGTCGCCTGTAGCCTCCCCGCCCAGGCGCGTTGTGTCGCTCGTGCCCAGTCTGACGGAGACTTTGTTCGATCTCCAGCTCGGTGAGCGCGTGGTCGCCGTAACCGACTATTGCATTCACCCCCAGGCAGGCCTGGCCCCTCTGCCACGGGTTGGTGGCATCAAAAATCCTGATATCGAGAAGATCGTCGCTCTACAGCCGGACCTGGTCATGATGGGCAGGGAGGAGAATCGCCTGGGAGACGCCGAGCAACTGCGCGCAGCAGGCATTCCCATCTGGGTTGCACACCCCCAGACCGTGCGCGAGGCGCTCAATATGCTCTGGGAGATCATGTACATCTTCGATGAGCCTGCTATGGTCGAGCGGGTGCGGTGGATTGAGCGCCAGCTTGACTGGACGGAAGCGGTCAGCAGAGAGACAGCCCCCAGGCGTGTGTTCGTGCCCATCTGGCACAACCCGTGGCTGACATGCGGCGCGCACACTTACACGCACGATCTGCTCCGCGTGTGCGGGGGAGAGAACGTATTCGCCGCCGTGGGAGTCGCAGAAAGACCCCAGCCTGAGGATACGACTGCCCTTCCTCCGGCTGAGCAGGCAGCGCCTTACCCGCAGGTAACCGATGAGGCGATCCTCGCCGCTCAGCCTGACGTGGTTCTGCTGCCGACCGAACCCTACCCCTTCACAGAAGAGCACGTCCAGCAGATCGCAGCGCTGGACATCCCGGCAGCACACGAAGGCCGTATCCATTTGATTGACGGCACGTTGCTCACATGGTATGGCACACGCCTGGCATATGCTCTGAGCGAGATCCCACCTTTGTTAGCAGGAATATAGGGAGAGACCCGATGTGTCTGAGCAACTGACCGATGCACAACGCGACCTTCTGGGCACCATCGTTCACGACCTCAAAACCCCTATCTCCGCCGTCAAGAGCTACGCCGACCTCATCAAACAAAGTGGGCCATTAAACGAGCAGCAGCAACGCTTCCTGCTGCGCATTCACACCATCCTGGAAAACATGCACAACCTGGTCAACGACCTGCTCGATCTGGTCTGGATCGACGAGGGGATGAAGCTGCACAAAGCTCCCTGCAATTTGCTGGACGTGGTCCGGAGACAGATCAATGCGTTGGAGGGCAGCGCGCATGAAAAAGGCCTGACCCTGCACCTGAGCACCGATGACAACCTGGCCGTCATCCAGGCAGACGAAAAGCGGCTGAACCAGGCCGTGGGAAACCTGGTCAGCAACAGCATCAAATACAGCCGACCCAACGGGCAGGTCTGGATTCACGTCTCCCGGCATAACACAGGGCTTCAGGTCAGCATTCGCGACGAGGGAATTGGCATCGCCCCGGAAGACCTGCCTCACGTGTTTGAGCGCTTCTTCAGGGGGCGGCAGAAGGAGGCGTCTCACGTCGAAGGGAGCGGGTTGGGGCTTTTCATTGCCAAGGCCATCATCGAAGGCCATGGGGGGACCATCCGTGTGGAAAGCACAGAGGGCAAAGGCAGCACATTCGAGTTTACCCTGCCCCTCTAAGCCCCGTCACACGTTGAGGAAGTGGCGACATGACACCTGCTGAGAAAGAAAGCCACGAGCGCGAAGCCTTTGTCCCTGAGGAGCCAGAGGACCTTGCCGGCCGGCGTGAAGGTGGCCGCAGGACCGCCGACTCCACAGAAAGGACCCGGTCCGCGCCTGACGCAATCGACGAGGGGGCGGGCGAAACCACCGATGTCCTGCGGGATGCCTGCCAGGAGCAGGGCGAAGACAACACCGCGCTATCCGCCGAAGAACAGGCTGCCGAATGGTCCCTGGCCAGCCGCCGGGGTGAGGGGAACACACCTGCGGGCGCTTTGGCTGACAGAAGACCAAGTGCGCCACGAAGCGGGGCCACCCAGCCCAGAGCGCGAAAGCTTCCGGACAGCCAGGAAACGGCGGGCGAGGCAGAGGACGTAGTGGCGGATTCGACCCAGGAGACACACATAGACAGCACCGCCTATGCGGCGGAGGAGGACGAGAACCGCACGTCAGGGAGCAGACACAAGACCGATAGGAGCGAGGGACCTGGGCCAACCGCATAGCTGCCGATCTTGACAGCCATACCGCCGCATATTATTATCACTTCAGCCACAAAATCTTGCACTCTTCAGTAAAGAATCTCGTCAGATCAGACTTTCAAAGGGCAGCACGGCAGGGGGATTGTGCATGCCGCCCGCTTGAATAATTACAGTGTTTTATGGGATTATTCGCTCTATCCTGTCAGGAGGTCATCTTGTGAGACGCGGAATTCTGGCCCTCTTCGTCGTCCTTGTGCTGGTCGTCGGCGGATACCTGACCATACAACTGGCCACAAACGGCCCAAGCGGGGCCTTACCCGTGCGCGTGCAGACGGATAACCCGGAAGCCTCCACCCTGGTAGCCACACCGAACCAGGCGCTGGCCTTTATCATCTTTGCCGTGGTCGCTCTGGCCTCAATGGCGGGCGGTGGATTTGTCCTGGCTTTTATCATCCGGTATCTCGACCGCAAAGTAGAGGAAAGCAAGAAAGAAGCCAGCGATAAGTGACAGGGCAAGGCCGGGCTTCATCATAGCCTCGTCACAGGGAAAATGCGGAAAAGCAGTTCCCAGACCATCCGTGCGCTTCATAACCTCTTTTGGGCGCGCTACGCAGGGCGACCGCGTCACGCTGCCGGGGAAAGCATGATACCGTCTATCCTGCTGGTAGAAGATGATCCCTACATAGCCAGGCTGCTGGAGATCTACCTGGGAAGGGATTTCCGGGTGCAGCGAACGGGGACCTTTCGGGCAGCGGTTGCTGCCCTGAGTAGCGACACCTTCGACTGCGCCGTCCTGGACGTGATGCTTCCTGATCGTCCGGGCTGGGAACTCATTACGCTCCTGAAACAGGAGCATCCAGCCACCTGCATCCTGGTCATGACCGGACGCGCCGACGCCGAGACTCGTCAGAAAGCACTTGCCATGGGAGCGCAACAGGTCATCAACAAACCGCTGGCTCCTGCCGATGTCAAGCGTGCTATTCAGTCGCTGTTGTAGCGCCATCCTCCTGCAAATGGATCGCCACCCGGTGATAACGCCCCAGATTGGGCGATAGCCCCATCGCGGCCAGCAACTCGTCCGGGCGCGCCGCGCCCGCCTGACTCAGGGCCAAATGTGCTCGAAAAGAGCGCTCCCCCTCCGGTGACAGGGCGATGATCAGAGGCCGCAGGTCGTACACTTTGCCACGCCGTTCGCGCTCGATGTGGTCTGCCTCCAGCAGATCAGCGATGCGGCGGCGCAGCTCGGCACCGTCAACTTCCTCGACGGCGATCAGGTATTCCGCACTATGGACCAGCGCCTGCAATGCAGGGGCCTTCAAAGGGACTGGCTCAACCCTGTAGGTGACCAGACCGGGTGGGCTAACCGCATTCAATCGTTCGGGCAATCCTTCCAGCGGAAGCTCCCCATGCACCCAGATATCCAGCAGCTCACAGTCGCTGCTGATGCCCAGAGGGAGCGCCGATGCCAGTTGCATCTTCGGCTGAGGATTGAAGCCCTGAGAATAGACCAGAGGAATCCCGGCCCGGCGGAGCACGCGCTCCCAGGTTTTGGCCAGGTCCAGATGGCCGACAAACCGCAACGTATCCCTCTTGCCAAAGGTAATGCGCAGTCTGTGCTGGGTAGTTTCTTCGGCCATGATGTTCCTACCGGTTGTCAAGTGCTGACCAGCGATGCCGGGCGACGGCTGGCATAGATGTCCAGGATGCAGTCGGGCCATTCGGGCAGCGGGTGAGTCACGAGGGTGAACAGTTGCCTGCCAACCGTAAGCTGCTCATAGACCTGGGAACATAGGGCAACTTCGAAGTCATCCAGGCGGGAAGCCATAGAGAAGGCATCGTTGACTGGCGTCCCATACATATCACTGGAAAAACGGTATACCTCTCCACAGGCTATGCCGATGGTCAGGTGGATGGGAGGCAGATCGGGCCTTTGCTGGGAGTGGGTGGTAGCGCCCTCCTGCAAGGCGAGCGCGGCGATTACCGCATCGTCGGCGCTGTGAAAGGTCATCAGCACTTTATCGCCCAGCGTTTTCATCAGCACACCGCCGAAGTTCCTGGCCGCCTCCCGATGCATACGGTGCAGCGCTGCCAGGTAGGCTTCCAGCGCCTCCGGAGACGTTGCCAGCGTAAGCTCGGAGAAACGCTTGATGTCGGAGACCAGAACATAGACATCGCTTTCGATGTGCAGCCTGTCGCGGTACTTCAGCTCGTAGACTCTGATTGGGTCGGGCAGGCCACGTAGTGTGTAGGTGTCCACGTACTCCAGGTCGAACTCTGCACGCTTGCAGACCCCGCGCGCGGTTTCGGTCACGTAAATGGCCCCCGGCGGAGTCATCTTTTCCAGCCGGGCGACGGCGGCTATGCCATCTCCCAGCAGGTCGTCACCTGCCACGATCACGTCCGCCGTATGGATGATGATCCGCAGGGTGCCAACCGGCTTGCCGGCAATGGCCAGGTTGCGCGTCTGCATATCGCGCTGAATTTTCTGTGCGGCCAGCAAACAATCGCTGGCGCTCTCAAAGCTGGCGAGGTAGCCATCTCCCGTGAACTTGAAGGGATTCCCGCCGTAGTGGCGGATGGCGTGGGTGATCTGGGCCGTGACCTCCTCGATGTAGTCCGACATCTCCTGGCGGGAGACGGAGGCGGTGGTTGTTGTGGACCCGACGAGGTCGGCCTGGAGGATGGTCAGTGTGCGTGTCTTCATAGGCAGCGCATCCATCGCATGGTGCTGATCAGAAACTCAGCGCCTCGTTGCCGGTCAGCCGACCTGGTGGCCCAGCGCGTAGCGCACGGTGATGGCGGGCACCAGATTAAGGACGATGGGCAGGAGACAGGCCAACCACTTAACCGCCGTCTGCAAATCGCCAAGGTGCATGGTCTCGCCCCCGGATGGCGTGGTCTGGATGGGCGGCCCTGTGAGGCTGACGATCTGGGCAGGGTGGCTTGCGCTGCATTGACTATGCGAAGGCATCCCCTGGAAGCGGCGTGCCTCTACAGACAGAGGCCAGCCGACAAGCGCCTGCGCCAAATCCTGCGTCAATCGCCGATAATGGGGCGGCACAAGCAATCCGCCTTCCCTCTCCTCGGCAAAGGTAAAGCAGGTTCCCTCACCCAACGACACAGGCGTGCCGTGCCCGACTGTCAAAACATCCACCAGCACCATGCCTAGAGAGGGGGGAACAGCGGCGCTTGCGCTCCCCCTGAGGCCGACGGCCCCAGGCAAGACGCTCTGCCGCCCCGAAAAAACAAAAAGGCAGCGCCTGTTTTGCTCCACCAACACTTCCTCGACCTCACGCAGGATGGCCGCCGCTCCCAACGCCGCCAGGACCCCGGCACAGTTGTCCAGCCCGGAGCCATGCACCAGCGCACCTTCCCGTACAGGAGGCAGTTCGAGCAGGATCATATCCAGCGCAGAGACAGCACCCGAATCGGTCTCAAACAGCAGGGCGGACGGCGCTGCACCCTCAACCAGCCTGACCCGTCCTTGCGCGACGACCCTGAGCTTCCGTGCATCCGGATCGTAGCGCAAGGCCCTGGCCGCTGAGGAGGTAAACGCCCCACCTGGACCGTCCACCGGGGAAAGCGTGGCAGTATGTGGGCCGTGGAGCATGCTCACCCGAAAAGTTGGCCTGTCCAGGTGCGCGACAACAACCAGGTCCGCCCATTCCTTCTCCACGCCGACCCACAACCCCGGATTGCCTGTCCCGGCCAGATGCGGGCCGAGACGGTCTGCCAGGCCAAAAGACGCCGCGATGTCCGTCACCTGGTCAAAAATCGCGCCGGGGAGGGTAACGCCGGCCGTCGGCGCATGGGCCAGCATCAATTGCCGCAGCAACACCCAGGCCTGCTCCCGATCCTGGACAAGCGGTTGGCGCACGATGGCCGATTGCAGACCAGGGACGGCCTGCCACAGTTGTTCGACTAACGTCATGGCACCTCTGCCATTCTGCCAAAAACGCCGGACAACCTGCCACAAGGCTGCTTACCTGCTATTATAGACCATCCAGACTGATGGCGCGTCTCTCCTGCCACAGAGCGAGTGAAAAGTGAAAGATGAACGAATCCCTCATCCTGCTGCCGGAGGTCGCTTCGGCGCTGCGCGAAGGGCGGCCCGTCGTGGCCCTGGAATCGACGGTCATCATTCATGGCCTGCCCCACCCCACCAACATCGAAACAGCTATAGCCGTGGAACACGCCATCCGCCAGGAAGGGGCCGTCCCGGCAACTATCGCCATTCTGGAAGGGAAGCTCCGGGTCGGCCTGGCAGACCACGAGATCGAACACCTCGTGGCGCTGGGGCCGGGCCAGGTGCGCAAATGCAGCCGCCGCGACCTGCCGATTGTATGCGGCCTGGGCAGGCATGGCGCAACCACCGTCGCCGGGACCATAATCGTCGCCCACCTGGCAGGCATCGAAGTGTTCGCCACGGGCGGCATCGGCGGTGTTCATCGCGGCCACCCTCTTGATGTCTCTGCCGACCTCATCGAGCTGGGCCGAACGCCGGTCACCGTGGTCTGCGCCGGGGCCAAGTCCATCCTGGACCTGCCGCTGACGCTGGAAGTGCTGGAGACGCAGGGCGTGCCCGTGATCGGCTACGGGACGGACGAATTCCCCGCCTTCTTCTCACGAACCAGCAAGCTGCCCGTCGATGTGCGGGTGGACTCGCCAGCAGAGGTGGCATCACTCATCCTGGCGCGCAATCGGTTGGGGCTGAGCCAGGGGATACTGGTCACGGTCCCCGTTCCCAAGGTCGATGAACTGCCCGCAGCCGAAGCGGAAAAGGCCATCGCAAAGGCCATCCTTGAGGCGGAAGAACAGGGCATCTCCGGCAAGGAACTCACCCCCTTCGTTCTTTCCAGAGTGCTGGCGATCACCGAAGGGCGCTCCCGCCAGGCAAACATCGCCCTCCTGCTCAATAATGCCCGTGTGGCCGCCCGCATTGCTCGCGCGCTGGCCGACTCTCAGGCTCAGGTTCAGAAGTGACTTTGCCCCCCAGGAAGGCACGCATGACGCGCAAGTTTCTGATCGACACAGACACCGCTTCGGATGATGCCGTCGCCCTGATCATGGCCCTGCGCTGGCCCGACGTAGAGGTGGCAGCCATCACCGTGGTCTCCGGCAACGTGCCGGTGGAACAGGGCGTGGTCAACGCGCTCTACACAGCAGAGCTGTGCGACGCCACCGTGCCGGTTTATAAGGGCGCAGAGCGCCCCCTGGTCCGCGAGCCGGTCCATGCCTACTTCTATCACGGCGAGGACGGCCTGGGAGACCAACACTATCCGCCCCCACGCCGCCAGGCCGAGACAGAACACGCAGTGGACGCCCTGATCGAGACGATCAAAGCCAACCCAGGCCTCACGCTGGTGACCCTGGGGCCGCTGACAAACGTCGCGCTCGCCGTAGCCCGCGCGCCTGAGATTGTGGCCGATGTGGGACGCTGCGTGGTGATGGGCGGGGCAGCCTGCACCGTGGGCAACGTGACCCCCGCAGCAGAATATAACATCTGGGTGGACCCAGAAGCAGCGCGCCGGGTCTTTCATTGCGGCCTGCCTGTTGAGATGGTGGGTTGGGAGCTATGTCGGGGCGACGCCAACCTCAGCGCGGATGACATGGCCCACATCCGCAGCCTGAACACGCCCCTGGCCCACTTTGCCCTCGACTGCAACCGCCGCGCGCTCCAGGCCAACCGGGAATGGCTGGGCGACCCAGGGCTGGCGCTGGCCGATCCGGTCGCCATGGCCGTGGCCCTGGACCCCACGATCTGCACGCACAGAAGCCTGCACCACGTGGAGATCGAGACACACAGCACACTCACGCGGGGGATGACCGTGGTGGACGCGCTGGGCGTGGCAGGGGACGAGCGGAATCGCCCTGTCTGGTCCCCTCTCATCAAGCATGCGCCAAACGTCACGGTGTGCTGGAAGATCGACATCCCGCGCTGGAAAGAAGCGCTCTACCGCACGCTGATATGATAAGCAGGCCGGTAAGCATGGCAGCCAGGTACATCTCGCTGGGCATCATCATTGACGATATCGTCTTTCCCGATGGGCGGACCCAGACAGGAGTGCTGGGGGGGGGCGGCCCCCAGACGGTATGGGGTATGGCCCTGGCTGCCGGCTCAGGCCGGGAGGTCGGGCTGGTTGCCGGCGTCGGCGCTGACTTTGACAGCCGCGCACTGGCCCCCCTGGAGGCGATGGGGATCGACCTCTCAGGGGTGCACGCCACCGACCTCCCCACACCCAGGGCCTGGCAGCGCCTGGGGAGCGATGGGAGCCGCCGACATGTATGGCAGGTTGACCAGGCCACCAGCGACCGGCAGACACACCCGGACTGGGAGACCATTGCCCGCTTTTACCCACAGCCTCAGGTTGTGCACTGGGGCATTCATCCGGAGGATGCGTACCTGGCCATATGCCCACCGCTGCGCGCGCGCAACGCTCTGATCAGCATCGAGCCGTTTAAGGGCCTGGAAGAACCACTTCCCGACAAAGCCCTGCAAGCAGTGCTCACGCAATGCGACATCTTCTCACCCAACCGGGAGGAGGCTGCCAGCATCTTTGGCACAGCCGACAGGCAAGCCCTGCTGCGCCGTTTTCGTGCGTTGGGGGGGCACATCCTGGCCCTGCGACAGGGCGCACAGGGGGCCGAGATATGGGACCTGCGATCCGGGACCGGCGTCCAGGTCCCGGCAGCCCCCACACGAGAGGTTGTTGACCCCGTGGGCGCGGGCGATGCCTTCTGCGGAGCCTTCGCCGTGACCCTGCACAGAAGCGGAGACCTTATGGAGGCCGCCGTCCAGGCCTCAGTAGCGGCCTCTTACCTGGTAGAGCAAGTTGGCCTTCCCCCCATCCCCCCTGAGTCTACGGATACCCAGCGACGAAAACAGGCCGTGCTGGCCGGCGCCCGACGGCTCGTGCTGCAAAGCCCTATCGCAGACCCGTAACGCGGCTCCGGCTACGGGCCGGGTGACGCATTTGGCGGCACGACCCGGTGCTCGATCAGCAGCTCGGCGCTACCACCAGAGCGGTCCACACGCACAGGCAGGCTGATCCGCACCCGATCCACAAAACACAGGCTCTCGTTGACTGCCTCGCAGTAATACGTCGTGAGATCGACGGTCAGTTGCGCCTCTCCTTCCACCAGGGTCACGGGCACGGACAGAGGCATGTGCGGCTCGACAATACGCTGTGCCCGGTCAGCGTCGGCGATCTGGATGACAGAGCCGTCGGGATGCCACTCCGCCGTGAAGGGAGCGATGTCGTTGAACTTGTAGCCTTCCGGGACGACTACATCGAGCCTGATGACGCCCTCTCCAACCGAGACATGCTGGGGAGCCAGCACAGCCTCACCACCACTAAACGGAGGGTTTACAACCACGGCGTCGCGGTCACCTTGCAGCGCCTCTGGATTGGGAAAACGCACGGTGCTCACAGTCTCCGCTGCCAGATCAAGGACACGGATGGCGTGGTTGTTGGTATCAGCCACATACAGCCGTCCGACGGCATAGCTGATGCCGCCCGGCTCATCAAAGCGCGCGGCTGTGAAGTCACCATCCTGGTAGCCAGCGGCTGCGCCCCCGGCCAGGGAATGGACCTCGTGCGTTGTCGGATCGATTACCCTGATCAGGTCGTTATACGTATCGGCCACGTAGAGCAGACCGTCCCCATAGGTCACTCCCAGAGGATACTGTAGCAAGGCTGCTTCGCCCACCCCACCACGGCCAATAGAATCAAGCAGCCCCGTTCCCACAACTGTCCGCACGCCACCTGCCGGATCGATATCCGCCTCACGGACGGCACTGGACTCGCTGTCCGCGAAATACAGCACCTGCCCGTCGGAGGTGACGCCGCTGGGCCGGGCAAAGCGGGCGCGGGCATGGGGCGCATCCTCCGCCCCCTCGGCACCGCTGCCCGAATGGACACTGACAACGCCGCTCTGGATGTCGTAGCGCCACAGTTGGTGGGAACCGGCCATAGCTATGTAGAGCGCGTCTCCCACCCGCGCCAAGTCCCACGGGCTGTTGAGCGCGGCTTCTGTGCCGACGCCTCCCGTTGCTCCCTCGCGAGCAGGGCGGCCCGTGCCAGCCAGGGTGCTCACCCGCTGCGCAGCCAGGTCGATTGCGCGCAACGTGTGGTTGCCGGTATCAGCCACGTACAGGACCTGGCCGTCTGCGCTCAACGCCATCCCCTGCGGCCTGTTGAACCGCGCCGTTGCATAGTCGCCGTCCCGGTTGCCCGCCCCCCCTCCTCCCACCACGCTGAGGACTTCATACGTGCTCAGGTCGGCAACCACGATCCGGTTGTGGTCGCTATCGGCGATGAACAAGCGCCCGCCCTCGGAGTCTGCCAGCACCTTGCCAGGGAACGCCAGCAGGGTCTCCGGCTGGGCTTCTATCTGCGGAGCCAGCACGACAGGCTCCCGATTGACCAGCCCCTGCGCGTCGAACTGGCGAATCATCCCCACGATGATCGGCTGTAGCACGCGGTAAACATCCCCGCCGGTATGGAATCCGAACACCATGCCCCGGGGGTCCACCAACAGCAATGTGGGTCGCTCGCGGATGCCCCAGGCACGCCAGACCAGCAGATCGCCATCGTTGACGACCGGACGCGCGATCTCATAGCGCTGCACGGCCTGGCGGAGGTTCTCAGTTTCACCCTCGTTGGGGAACCTGGCACTATGCACCCCGATCACCACCAATTCGTTGGGGAATTCGGCCTCCAAGCGTTGCAGGTCCGGGAGATTTTGGAGGCAGTCGACGCAACCGTAGGACCAGAAGTCCAGCAGGACGACCTTGCCCCGCAGGTTCTCCCAGGTCAAGGGGCCTGGCACGTTAATCCATTCCAGGCCCTGGGGGAAAGGGACAGCGGGAACGCTGCCGGCATAGTCCTGCTCACCCTCACCCTGGGCCAGCGCCGGGACAGCCAGGCCAGCAAGCACAAGGAGCACCAGCCACACCACACCGCAGGAGAGCCTTCTACCCATACCACACCTCGCGACGGACGATTTGCGACGAAACCGCTCAACTATAATTATACGAGAGATCATCCTGGGTACAGATTAGACCGGATTTACGCCGGAGCCACGCCTGGCCCAATAGGGGCGATGCGGCCACGCTACCTGAGCCTGGCTCCGCCCGACCTGCGCACAAACAGGCCCCCCAGCCACCCCGCCAAGCCGACGAGTATGGCGGTCACTGCCAGCCAGCGGCGGGCCTGGTAGCGCACAGGGGCCATATGTGGGCCATAAGCGCGGCGAATCCCCCGCCTGTAAACCGGAACCATCAACGCGCTTCCCATCCAGTCGAATAACACATACAGCAACAGAGAAAGCCCGAAGCGCGGCTGCTGGGGCCGGGGGCCAGGCGGTTGGTCAGCCAGCTCGACTTCGGCCAACGCATAGCCTTCCCCCTCTGCCACCTGTGCCAGGAGGTTGCCGGACGAATCGGCGATATAGGTCTCCTCGAAGTAATCCGACTCGATACGAAGGTCACGTGCCCGCCACAGAACAGGCCAGAGGTCCGGACGGCCCAAGAAGAGCAACGCCAGTGAGATGCGTGGCAGGGGAAAGGGCGAAGCAAACCGCCCAACGGGGGTCGTGTTGACAACAGGCACACCCGCATGGCGGGCCTGCTGCCGCAAAAGAGCGCCAAAGACTTCCTCCCCACCACGGGCGACATACCGGAGCAGCGGCCCGCCGTCGGCCAGTTTCAGGGTGCGCCCATCCTCAAGGACCACTGTGATGCGCTGGGGCACAGGCGGCGAACTGCACACCAGCACGGCATCCACCCTGCCCGCGTAAAGACCCCACAGCTCCGGATGCGCGCTGTCCCAGCAGATCATCAACCCAAACCTGCCCAGCCCGGTATCGGCAATCGTGATCTCATCCCCTTCGCGGAAGTACGCCCGCTCCCAGTACCAGGGATAGTTTTTGTTGTAGCGCCAGCAGCGGCCATCGGGCGCGACCAGCAGCATGGTGTTGTAAATGTCCTCGGCGTCAAGCAGGAACAGCGTGCCCGTCACATGAACCTGGTACTGAGCCGCCACACGCTTCATCCAGCTAACCGTTGGCCCGTCCAGGCGTTCCGCGCCCAGGTAGTTGGTGTCGGTATAGACGTATCCAGTATTGAAGACTTCGGGCAGCACGACCAGTTGTGCGCCACTGCCCGCCGCCTCAGCTATCAGCGCCTCTGCCCGCCCCAGGCGCGCTTCCAGCGGAGCAGGCCGGGCAGCCATCTGAACCGCAGCGATCCTGACTCTTCGCGACATGCCGGTTACCCCTTCCAAGGCGACGCCACAACGGTATTATCCGCCAGCCCGGGGAAAAACAAAAGGCCGGGGGCGTGAACCACTCCCCCCGGCTGGCAAAGCCCTTTCATCTGGCCCGCGACTACCCCATATTCCGGATCACAGCGGTGGCGAACTCGCTGGTTTTAACCTCCGTCGCGCCGGACATCTGGCGGGCGAAGTCGTAAGTCACGATCTTCTGCTGGATCGTCTGCTCATAGGCGCGGACGATCATCTCGGCTGCCTCCCACCACTTCATATACTCCAGCATCATCACACCGGAGAAAAGCAGCGAGCCGGGATTGACTTTGTCCATGTTGGTGTATTTGGGGGCTGTGCCATGTGTGGCCTCAAAGAGCGCGACGTAATCGCCGATGTTG
>FWWM01000476.1_pt1 | contig 132202 bp, 96 predicted proteins | sample 2228351 | NCBI WGS metagenome assembly FWWM01 (sample SAMEA103939774, study PRJEB20133) | metagenome
TTCGCCGGCGCGGCGGAGTATCTGCAATCCGTTGCTTGGCGGCCCGGCGCTACTCCGATATCACGCTTCGCGTTATCGTGTGTAACCAGTCTGAGACGTGGGAGTACGAGATTTCTTTCAACCAAGATAATCAGCGTCGTGCAAAAGTCTGTCGAGAGCGGGTCTGCCGTGGCGACGAAGTCCTTTTGGACAGGCCCACCGATGAAGACCGGAAAGACCCCGCGAGGCTCACGCAGACATACCTGGAGCAGGTCAATGTCAATCAACCGTTTCGGGGACTCGCGTCGTTTTTTGCGTCCGTCCGTTACTTGCACATCGTGCCTCAGCTGGTGCGCGAGCCGGATCGCTCCGTGGGACGCGCCAACGATCCGTTCGGCGGAGACTTTCTCGAGCAAGTCGCGAAGACACCCGAAAAGACGCAAAGGGCGCGCTTGCGGCGCATTCAGGAGGCGCTGCGCGTCGCGGTGCCGCAACTGAAGGAGATCGCGCTCTTTCGGGACGAGCGTGGCACGCCGCACCTTCGCGCCAAGTATCAACACTGGCGTCCGCAAGGCGCTTGGCAGACCGAGGAACAGTTTTCCGATGGGACGCTGCGCCTGATGGGGCTTCTTTGGGCGGCACTGGAAAGCGGCGGACCTTTACTCTTGGAAGAACCGGAACTGTCGCTCCATCCGGAAGTGGTGCGGTATCTGCCGCAGATGTTCGCGCGCGTGCAGCGCCGCACCGGGCGGCAGATTTTCCTAAGCACGCACTCGCCGGATTTGCTGCGCGACGAAGGCATCGGCCTCGACGAGGTGTTGCTTTTGCGCCCCTCGCCAGAGGGCACCGAGGTTTCGACTGCCGGCAGCGACCGGGAGATCCGGGACCTCCTGGAGGGCGGGCTCACGCTTGCCGACGCCGTGATCCCCCGCACCCGGCCGCAGAATCCGCAACAGCTCGCGTTGTTTGGAGACACCTGAGATGCCCGCGGTCATCCACACAGCGGTCGAGGGGCCGACGGACGAAGCCGTGGCCGTGCGATTGATCCGGCACGTCGGCGCTGTCGCCGGCGACGTGTACGGCAAGCAAGGCAAGCCGCATCTTCGCGCAAAAGTCAGCGGCTACAACCGCGCCGCGCGACACGCGCCCTGGCTCGTGCTCGTGGACCTGGACCGCGATGCCGACTGCGCACCGGCGCTCAGGGCCGCGTGGCTACTTGAGCCGGCGCCGCTACTGTGTTTCCGCATCGCCGTGCGCGCCATCGAAGCCTGGCTGCTCGCGGATGCGGACGGGATCGCGCAATTCATCGCAATCGCGCGCAGCAAAGTGCCCGAGAACCCGGAAGCGCTGCCTGACCCGAAGAGCGCGCTGGTGGGCCTTGCCCGTCAGTCGCGCCGCAGGGACATCCGCGTAGACATGACGCCCCGCGAAGGCAGCGGCCTGGCCGTCGGCCCCGCCTACACGTCCCGCCTGATCGAGTTCGTGAGCCAACATTGGCGGCCGGCCGAGGCGGCAAAGCGGGCAGACAGCCTCGCGCGCGCGATCCGCTGCCTACGTCGGCTGGCAAAGGAGGCCGCATGATTCCCAAAGCCTGCAAGCGCTTGGCCGAGGTGGACTTCCCGATTGCCGAGGTGAGCCGGCACGCGGCGCGGGAGAAGTCCATCCGGCATGGGCACCCGAGCACGCTGCATCTGTGGTGGGCGCGGCGGCCGCTCGCCTCGTGCCGCGCGGTGCTGCTGGCGCTGCTGTGGCCCGACCCCTGCGACCCGCATTGTCCCGATGACTTCAAGCAGAAGGCCCGAGAACTTCTACCCACTGTTCAGGGTCGGGTCGGCCCCACAGACGAGGATCTGCGAAAGGCGCTGCTAAAGTTCATCGCGGACTTTGCTAACTGGGATCTCTCCAGCAATCGAAGCTACCTCCAAGTCAGCCGAGCCTTGGTGAAGGCCGCATATCCCGAAGAGCCACCGCTCGTGGTGGACCCGTTCGCGGGCGGCGGCTCCATCCCGCTCGAGGCGCTGCGCGTCGGCTGCGATGCGTTCGCCAGCGACCTCAATCCCGTGGCGTGCCTGATCCTCAAGGTGATGCTGGAGGACATTCCGCGCCACGGGCCGGCGCTTGCGGAAGAACTGCGCCGCGTGGGCGCAGAGATCAAGAAGCAGGCCGAGCAGGAACTGGCCGAGTTGTATCCCCGCGATCCCGACGGGGCCACGCCCATTGCGTATCTCTGGGCGCGCACCGTGCGCTGCGAGTCGCCGAACTGCGGTGCAGAGATTCCCCTCGCGCGCTCGTTTTGGCTTTGCAAGAAGGCGAACCGCAAGAGGGCGCTGCGGTACAGGATTCACCACAGAGACACAGAGGACACAGAGAAAGGTTTGCGGTCTCCGTGTTCTCTGTGTCTCCGTGGTGAGTTCCCGCACCTGGCCTTCGAGATCTTCGAGCCGAAGAGCGAGAAGGAGGTGCCCGACGGCACGGTTTCGCGCGCCAGGGCCAAGTGCCTGTGCTGCGGAGCGGTGCTCGCGCCCGAGCGGGTGCGGGCGCAGCTTGCCGCGCAACGAGGCGGCGCGGATGTGATTTTTCACCACAGAGACACAGAGAGCACAGAGAAAAGCTCTGTGTCCTCTGTGCCTCCGTGGTGCAGAATCGGCGGCGCGCGACTGCTGGCGGTGGTGACACTCAAACCCGGCGAGGCGGGCCGGCACTATCGGCTGCCGACGGAGCGGGACTACGAGGCTGTCTGGAAGGCGCAGAAGCGGCTCAAGGAGATGCTCGACGAGTGGGAACGCGGCGGAAAGCAGGGGCTTTGCCCGGTGGCGGATGAGCCGTTGAATTCAATTCGCCCGTCGCCCAACGCGCGCGGACTTTCGGCAGTCACGCGCTATGGAATGCTCACTTTCGCCGACCTGTTCACGGCGCGGCAGAAGGTGGCGCTGGTGACGCTGGCGAGGCTCACCACAGAGGCACAGAGGACGCAGAGAAGCGAGATTGCCGAGTTAATGGCTGTGCTGGTGAACCGGTGTGCGGATCGACAGAGCACGGTGTGTCGACTCGACAATTCCCGGGACACGATCACCAATACAATGGCACGTCAAGCGCTTCCGATCGTCTGGGATTTCTGTGAAGGGAACCCTTTCTCTGACTCAACCGGCGGTTACGACGGCGCACTGGAGTGGGTCAGCAAAGTCGTCGAAGGCTGGCCCGGCTCGCGTGCAGGGCAAGTCCAGCCCGCCGACGCGGCCGAGCACCCTCTGCCCGACGAGACGGCTCAGGCCTGGTTCACAGATCCGCCGTACTACGACCAGATTCCCTACGCCGACCTTTCGGACTTCTTTCTCGTGTGGCTCAAACGCGCGCTGCCTGGGCATTCGCTTCTCTGCGATCCATTCGATCCCGAGAATCCGCTAACGCCCAAGACGCAGGAGTGTGTGTGGAACCAGGGTCACGCATTCAACGGCCGCCCCAAGGACCCGCAGTTTTATGAAGATGCGATGGCGCGCGCCTTCGCCGAAGGTCGCCGCATCCTGCGCGAGGACGGCGTGGGCTCGGTGGTCTTCGCCCACAAGACCACCGAAGGCTGGGAGGCGCTCTTGTCCGGCATTATTCGGGGCGGCTGGACAGTCACTGGTTCCTGGCCGATTGTCACGGAAATGGCGTCGCGCATTCGAGCGCGTGAGAACGCTTCGCTCGCCACGAGCGTCCACCTCATCTGCCGCCCGCGGCCCGAGGATGCGCCCGTCGGCGACTGGGCCGATGTTCTGCGCGAACTCCCCAAGCGCGTGGCCGACTGGATGGAGCGGCTGCAGGCCGAAGGCGTCCGCGGCGCGGACCTGGTCTTTGCCTGCATCGGCCCCGCCCTGGAGATCTTCAGCCGCTACAGCCGCGTCGAGACCGCCGAGGGCCGAGAGGTCAGGCTGGCCGAGTACTTGGAGAAGGTGTGGGAGGTCGTCGGGCGCGCGGCCCTGGAGCAGGTGCTCGGCACGGCCGAGGCGCGGGCGCGCAACAGCGCGGCGGGTGCGCTGGAAGAGGACGCGCGGCTCACGGCGCTCTTTCTCTGGACGCTGCAGGCTACCAATGGAGCGGCGGTCGCCGACGCGGGCGGAAACGAAGAAGAAGCCGAGGATACGGGGGACGACGACGAGGACGAAGGCGGCTCCCGCAGCAAGGCCAAGGGCTTCACGCTGGTCTTCGACGTGGTGCGGCGCTTCGCGCAGCCGCTTGGCATCGAGCTATCGAAGTGGGAAGGCCGCGTGATCGAGACGAAGAAAGGCGTCGTGCGCCTGCTGCCCGTGGCGGAACGCGCGAAGCAGCTCTTTGGCGAGGACGGCGCCTCGGCCATCGCCGCGCGCCTGGAGCAGATGGCCGCGCTCGGCACGAATCCGCTTCAGGGCGTGCTCTTCCCCGAGATGGAAGCCGGGCCCAGCGTGCGCGGCGCGCGCGATCGCGGGCGAAGCGCCACACTGGCCGTGTCCGATTTGAGCCTCGGCACCGGCCGCGAGGCCACGACACTCGACCGCGTGCACGCAGCCATGCTGCTGCAGGCGGGCGGGCGCACCAACGCACTGCGTGCGCTCATCAAGGCCGAGCAGGAGCGCGGGCCAGACTTCCTGCGCCTGGCCAACGCGCTCTCCGCCCTGTACCCGAAGGGCAGCGAGGAGAAGCGGCTGCTGGATGCGATGCTCCTGACGGTGCGGCGATGAGAATTCACCACAGAGGCACAGAGGGCACGGAGAAGGACTTGAACGAGATAACGGCCCAAGTGATTGCAGCGGCGATTGAGGTGCACAAGTCGCTGGGGCCCGGCCTTCTAGAATCTGCCTATGAGGAGTGTTTGTGTCGCGAGTTGACGCTTCGCGGCGTCCATTTTGAGCGACAGAAGCCCCTACCGGTCGAATACAAAGGCACCAAGCTTGACTGTGGTTACCGTCTCGACGTGTTGGTGGAAAACGCGGTCGTGATCGAAGTAAAGGCTGTGGCATCTCTGGAACCCATCCATGAAGCCCAGTTGCTGACCTATCTGAAGCTCGGGGGCTGGAAGCTCGGACTGCTCATCAATTTCAACGTTCCCGTCCTCAAGGATGGCATCCGAAGGAGAATCCTATGATTTCTCTGTGCCCTCTGTGTCTCTGTGGTGAACAGGAGGCCTTCTGATGGAACCCTGGTACAAAGTAGCCACACCGCGCAAGGAGGTCCGGGAGGGTCGCTCATTCAACCCGGACGAGTTCGCCATCGCCCTCGAGCAGGTCGTGGCCGGTACGGCCCCACTGGACTACCGCGATCCGGCGCAGTTTTTCTCGCGCACCTGCTGGACGCGCGCGCTGCGCGAGCACGCCAGCATGGTGCTGCGAAGGCTCTCGGGCAAGACCGACAACACCGCACCGGTCCTGACCCTGATCACCCAGTTCGGCGGCGGCAAGACGCACACGCTGACGGCCCTCTACCACCTCGGCACGAGCGGCGACAAGGCGGCCGCCTACGCGGGGGTCTCCGACCTCTTGCGCGACGCCGGTCTCTCGTCGGTTCCCCAGGCGCGGGTGGGTGTGTTCGTGGGGAACGCTTGGGACCCGCAGGACGGTCGGGAGACCCCATGGATCGACATCGCCCGCCAGCTTGCAGGCGAAAGGGGCGTCGAAGCCCTGGGGACCGCCGCGCAGACGACCCCGCCGGGGACGGAGTCCATCTCGCGCGTCTTCCAGGCAGCGGATGCTCCCGTGCTCCTGCTCTTCGACGAGGTCCTCAACTTCCTCAACCGGCATCGCGGCATGGCGGAGGCGTTCCACGCCTTCATCCACAACCTCACGGTCGCCACGACGGGAACCACGCGCGCCGTGGCGGTGATTAGCCTGCCGCGCAGCCAGGTGGAGATGACCGACTGGGACATGCAGTGGCAGGACAGGATCACCAAGGTCGTGCGCCGGGTGGCCAAAGACCTCATCGCCAATGACGAAGCCGAGATCAGCGAGGTTGTCCGGCGGCGGCTCTTCGAGGACCTGGGAAGCGAGCGAACCAGGAAGAACGTGGCGAAGGCCTTCGCGGACTGGTGTTTCGAACGGCGGGCGCAACTGCCGCCGGAGTGGACGGCGGTGGACACGGCGGCGACGGAGGCCAAGGCGAGAGAGTCCCTCCGGCGGCGATTCGAGGCCTGTTACCCTTTTCATCCGGCGACGCTCTCGGTGTTTCAACGCAAGTGGCAGGCTCTCCCCCAGTACCAGCAGACCCGCGGCACTCTGGCGATGCTCGCCCAGTGGATCGCATGGGCCTATCGAGATGGATTCATCACGGCCCGCCGCGAGCCGCTCATCACCTTGGGTTCCGCACCGCTTGACGACCTGGCCTTCCGCAGCACGATTCTCGGCCAGCTCGGGGAGTCCAGGCTCGTCGCGGCAATTGACGCGGACATCGCCGGCGAGCAGGCCCACGCGAAGGCGCTGGACGCTGACACGAAGGGTCCGCTCCGCGACATCCACCGCCGCGTTGGAACCGCGATCTTCTTCGAGTCCTCGGGCGGTCAGACGGACAAGGTCGCGCACCTGCCGGAACTGCGCTTTGCCCTAGGCGAGCCGGAGGTGGACACGACATCGGTGGACAACGCCGCGTTCGCCCTGGAGGACAAGTCCTATTTCATCCGCAAGGTAGGCTCTGACGGCTTCAAGATTGGCCACCAGCCCACGCTGAAGAAGGTGGTGAGCGACCGGCGGGCGTCGCTGGACGAAGAGACCGAGATCAAACCAGCCATCCGCAAACTGGTCGAGGCCGAGTTCCGCCGAGGCGCGAGCATTCCGGTCGTGCCGTTTCCCCAGGACAGCACGGAGGTGCAGGACTCGCCGAGACTTACGCTCGTGATTGTCGAGCCGGAGGCCGAGTGGACGGGAGGCGGTTCGCTAAAGAGCCAGATCGCGGAATGGACCAAGCAGCGTGGCAAGTCCCCGCGCCTCTACCCGGCATCGCTCGTGTGGTGCATCAAGAAGCCGGGCCGTGACCTGCGCGAGAAGGTGGAACTTTGGCTTGCCTGGAAGCGGGTCGCCCAGGAAGTGGCCGATGGCACGCTGGGAGGCGATTTCGACCGAACGGATCGCGCCGATCTCCAGTCGAAGGTCGCGGCGGCCGAGGATGCCGCCAAGGACGAGGTCTGGGGTGGCTATCGGTTCGCGGTCATCGCCGATAACCAGGAGGCCGACGGGCTCAAGACCATTGACCTCGGTGCCGGACACTCCTCGAGCGGCGAGACCTTGTGCGGCAGGGTCATTGCCGCGCTCAAGTCGGAGGCGCTGCTCAACGAGTCCGTCGGCGCGGGCTACATCGAACGGAACTGGCCGCCTGCGCTGAAGGAGTCCGGCGTGTGGCCGCTCGTGAGCCTGAGGCAGAGTTTCTTGAACGGCTCGCTGACGCGGCTGCTGGATCCCGACACGACGCTGCGGGGCAAGATCGTCGAGTTCGTCGGGAGAGGCGATTTCGGACTCGCCTCGGGCCAGCGGCTAGACGGAACATTCGAGCGAGTGTGGTTCCAGGAGTCAGTGAGCGCCGACGAGGTCGCGTTCGAGTCGGGTGTCTTCCTGTTGACCAAGGCCAAGGCGCAGGCGCTCAAGGCGGGTGTCCCAACGCCCACTCCCGGGCCGGAACCGCAACCACCTCCCCCGGTGCCGGGGCCCGGCCCCGAACCCAAGCCTGGCCCTGGTCCTGTGCCGGGCGTCCAGACGAAGACTATCCGCCTCATCGGTACTGTGCCACCCGAGCTCTGGAATCGGCTGGGGACGAAGGTCCTGCCGAGGCTTCGCTCGGCCGTGCTTGCCAGCAGGGAGGGCTCCGACCTCAAGGTCGGTGTGGATTTCTCCGTCACGGTCAACCGCGACGTGGCGGGGAGCCTGACGTCGGACCTGCGCCAAATCCTCGATGATCTCGGGCTGGCGGATCAGGTGGAGATCCTGGACACCTGATGGGCAGACCTGGCCGGTATGTTTGCGGTCGGGGTCTCCGGGGGTTTTCCTGGGCTTTTCTGGTATGGCTCACCTTTCAGAAAGAATACCGGCCAGGTCTGCGCCGCGACGTGGAGGACTGGAAACTGGTCGACGCCTTATATATACTAGAAGCGGACGTTGAAGGAGCAGGCGATGGAAGTAACCCCAGACAAGAAGAAACTGATGGCCCTTGTAGAGATGGCTATCAGCGGCGACCTGGCGCTTCCGGAGTTTCAGCGCAACTTTGTCTGGTCCATCCCGGATGTCATCGACTTACTTCTGTCCATTTTCAAGGGATACTTTATCGGAACCTTCCTGGTGCTCCGGACGGGAAAAGGGCATAGCCCGTTCGGCTATCGAGGCTTTGCCGGGGTCAACGGGGGAGCGCAGGACAAGACTCCCGTGTGGCTGGTGTTGGATGGACAGCAAAGGATTACTTCCCTCCATTACGTGTTTACCGCGCCGAGGCTCCCGCTGAAACACACCAAGCACCCCTACCGATTCTTTCTGCACCTCGACAGACTCAAGCCGGCCAGAGACGGGGAGCTGCCGGACGACCTCATCACCTGCGAGCGAGGCGACCAGTGCGGGAGGTACCTGGAGGAGGTGTACCAGTTCACCAACCATCTGCTTCCGCTGACCGAACTACGGCGGTGGACGGAGTGGCAGGCACGCTACGAGCGATGGCTCATCGAGAAGGACCGCAACGCGTACTTCGAGGAGTACCATCCGCAGATGAAGCCTCTTTGGGACAAGGCGATTGGCGCGTTCCAGTCTTTTCTGGTGCCGGTGATCGAAGTGCCGGCCGTGGCCGACGACGACGCACACGGCATCTCGGAAATCTGCGCCATCTTCGAGAAAATCAACAGCACGGGCGTTCGCCTGTCGGTGTATGACCTGCTCACAGCCCGGCTTTACAAGTACGGCATCAACCTGCACGAACTCTGGGAAGAGGCGGTTGATAAGCACGCCCAGATCAAAGCCTTCGCAGGAGAAAACGCTGATCCTGACCCATACGCTTTGTATGTCCTGCGGACGCTCGCCCTGTTGCGGAGGCAGGAAGTACGGCCCAAGATGCTCATCAATCTGTCGCCCGAGAACTTCGAAAAGGACTGGCACGTCGCTGCTGAGGCGGTGGAGGATGCCCTGACGAGGCTCATCGCTGTCAACCCGGGCGGGTTCGGCGTGTTCGACCAGCGTTGGCAGCCCTACTCAACGCTGGTGCCGGTGCTGGCCGCCGCGCTCCACACCTTCAAGACGGAAAACGCCAGATCCGAAGCGTACGCGGCCCTCCAGTGCTGGTATTGGGGCTCCGTCTTCCTGGAGCGCTACGCCGGGGCGGTCGAGACAACGACGTACCGGGATGCCATGGACCTGATCCGGCTGGCAAGAGAACCGGGTTTCCGACCGGCAGTGTTCGACGAGATCCGTGATCATCTCCTGAACGATGAAGCGTTCACATTACGCCCGATCTCGAGGGTCAACGCAGCATACAAGGGCGTAATGAACCTTGTTGCGATCCAGGGGGCAAGAGACTTCGCCAACAACGACCCTATTCAGTTCCATGACCTCGAGGACCACCACGTGTTTCCGCGCAAGTACCTGGAGGAGCGCGGCATCAAAGGAGAGAAGGCCAACACGGTATTGAACCGGACACTGATTACCGCGAGCACAAACCAGAAGATTAAGACGAAGCCGCCGAGCGAATACCTGAAGTCCGTTCTGCCTGACGGCCTGCGAGAGGGAATTCTACGGAGCCATTTCATCGGCCAGGATGCGCAGGCAGCAATGGAGCGGGACGATTATGAAGCCTTTTTGTCAGCGAGAGAGAAGGACATTCTTGGAAATCTCAGGAAACTGTTGGAGCCTGCGCGATGAGTGAACCACCAAAACCTTGGTATGCCGTAGCGACTCCCCACCAAGACGTCCGCGAAGGACGCCTCGCCGAGGTCGTGTTCGCGCAGAACCTGTAAAGGTCGCGAAGAACTCGTACCGCACGCTGATCGAGCGCGCCTACCCCTTCCACCCACTGCTCATTGATGCGCTCTACACCCGCTGGGGCAGCCGCCCCGACTTTCAGCGGACGAGGGCCGTGCTGCGCCTGCTCGCCAGCATCGTGGGTGACCTGTGGAAACGCCGGCAGGGCAACAGCGAAACCCGACACCTGATCCAGCCGTGCCACATCCGTTGGTCTGTAGATGCCTTGCAGGCGGCGCTGACTCGGTTGTGGGGATCGGCGTATCAGTCGGTCGCCGCCGCGGACGTCATCGGCGAACGTTCGAATGCGGGCCTCTTCGACGAGGAACGCGGAGGTGACTACCGTAGCGGAGGCCATCGGGGGCGGGCTGGCTTGTGCGATCCTGCTGGGCACGTTCGGCGGCCAGGGAGATCGCAGCGGATTCAGTTTTCTTGGGCGCGTCGGCTCGGTGACGCTGGAGAGCACGGGCCTGTTTCCGAAGGAAGGTGGACTGCGCCTGAAGGATGCCGTCGAGAGGGGTCGGAACTAGGACGCGAATCCGACCAGAAGCGCTCCGAGGACGCCGTGCGCCTCGGCGCAGAGGAACCGTGAACTGGAATCCCGTCTCCAGACGGTCCTTCACGGTGACCATCTTCGTCCGCTCTGCCGAGGGCGATGCCTCCAGGGCCAAACGGATCTCGCGCGGGCGCGTCTCGCCGAATCCCACCCACTGGCTGCGCGCGGACCTCGAGGTCCGGTTCTGATGGGGGCCTTACGTGCGCAGGGCCTTGCGCGCCTCGTTGCTGGGCCTTTGCGGGCCGGCATCGCCCTCGACCCCGCGCATAGGGATGGTGAACTCCACGGTGGTGCCCTTGCCCTCTGCGGACCGGATGACCAGGTCCCCGCCATGGCGGCGCACGACGGCCTGGGCAAAGGTCAGGCCGAGACCCACGTGGGGTCCTGGGGCCCGCGTCGTGAAGAAGGGGTCCACGGCCCGGGCCAACACGTCCTCGCTCATGCCAACCCCGTCGTCCCGCACGGACACAACCACCCGGCCATCTCGCTCCATCATGGCGACCTCGACCCGCCCGCTGCGACCGCTCTGCCTCACCCCGAAGACCGCGTTGTCGAGCAGGTGCTTGAGTACGGTGACAAGGCTCACGCGCGAGCCCTGCACGACCGGGACGTCATCCAGGCGGGTGACGATCTCGATGCCCTCGGGTAGGCCCTCGCGCAAGGCCTCGATGGCCTCGCGGACGACCTCACCGAGGTCCACAGGCCCCACGTCGAGCGGCCCGGACTCCACGAAGGAGGAGATCGCCTCGATGATGCGCCGGATGCGGCCCAACCCAACCTGGATGTCCGCGAGCACCGCTTCCAGGTCCGCGGTCATGCGGTCGAGCGCCCTCTCTTTGAGGAGCCGCTCGAGTTCAGGCCGCGCGACCCCGCATCCGAACGCATCCAGGAAGCCCTTGACCCGCTCGAACCACAGGCGCACGTGGTGGATGCCGGACGCGACGAAGCCAAGTGGGTTGTTGATCTCGTGCGCGAGGCCTGCGGCCATGGTCGCGAGGGAGGCGAGTTTCTCGCTCGCGACCAGGCGCTCCTGGGTCTCCTTCAGGACGCGCATGGACTCGACGAGATCGCGGTTCGCGGCCATGGCCTCCTCGGCCAGACGCCGGATGCGGTCCTCGGCCAGGCGCTGCCTCGTGATGTCCTGGAGGATCACGACGACCGAGCCCAGCCCGGACACGGGGTAGGCGGCCTCGCGATACACCCGCTTCCACGGGGTCTTCACCTCGAACTCGACCACGCGATGCCCGCTGGTCAGGCGCGCGGGACAGCCCATCTCCACGTGATGCGGGAAGACCTCGCAGCACTTGCGGCCCGGCATCTCGCGCACATCCATACCGACGATCCCGGCCAGGGCCGCGTTCACGCGCTTGAAGACCCCCTCCCGGGTCAGGACCGCGATCCCGTCCTCGATGGCATCAAAGGTGGTCTCCCACTCCCGTTTGGCCTGCTCGACCACGGCGAACAGGCGGCTCGCCTCCTCGACCGTCTCGAACCGGACGTCGTGTCCCGCCATCGCCTCCCCCGAAAGAAAGCCCGGCCCTCACGGGGACCGCAGGTAGCCCACGTACGGAAGGTTTCGAAACCGCTGCTCGAAGTCGAGCCCGTAGCCGACCACGAAGCGGTTCTCGATGGTGAAGCCCACGTAGTCGAGGGGAACGTCCTTGACCGTGTTAGAGGGCTTGTGCAACAGCGTGCACACGCGGACCGACTTGGGCTGGCGCACGCGGAAGTTCTCGAGCAAGAAGTGCAGGGTCAAGCCGGTGTCCACGATGTCCTCGACCACGAGGACGTCCCGGCCCACGACGGGGTAGGTCAGGTCCTGGGTGATCTGCACCACGCCCGAGGTGGTTGTGCTGTCGCCGTAGGACGATAACCCCAAAAAATCAATCGAGACAGGGAGATGCACATGGCGGCAGAGGTCCGACAGGAAGACAAAGGCCCCCTTCAGGACCCCGACCATGACGAGGTCGCGGCCCTCGTAGTCCCGTGTGATCTCGTGTCCCATCTCCCGCACACGGCGCTGGATCTCCGCCTCGGTGAGCAGGACCTCGAACCGCTCCTCGCCTTCCATGGCCTCCTCCTTGTGGTTCCGCCCATCAGGTCTGGGCGTTGTTCAGGACCTCCCCGAGCCCCCCGGCCCCGGGGATGATGTAGTCGTGGTCATTGAGCCCGCGCTCGCGCCCCCAGTCCTCGCCGGGCACCTTGGCCAGCACGTCGGGCGGGGAGAGGCCACGGTCCACACGATAAGCGTAGATGAGGATGTCCGGGTCCTCGTGCAGGACCTTGCGGATGAACTCCGGCGTCACGATCAGGTTCAGGGTGATCCAGGCAGCCGGGCGGCCCTCTGCGTGCTCACGGTAGTGGCGGATGACCTCGCACAGCGAGGAGCCGGTCGCGCCCATGGGGTCGGGGAACAGAAGGATCTTGCCCCCAACCGGCCCGCCGACCTTGGTTCCCGAGATCGCGGCCCCGGTCACGGTCCCGTGCGCGTCCGTCACCCGCTGCATGATGATGTGGTCCTGGCGGACCACACGGGGGTCCAAGACGGTCGCGAGCCGCTCGAAACAGACCATGGCGGGGTGGATACCCGCACGGGCAATGTCCACGACCACGACCTGGGTGGAGGGGTCCAGGAGGTCCCCCCGGTATTCGGCGCCCATCCGGGTTACGACCACCCGCTCGCGCCTAGGGAACTCGTTGGCGAGGACCGCGCGCAAGAGCCCGTCGTACAAGAACTCGAGCAGCCAGTTGAGCCTGGGCTGGACCGTGGTCGGCATGCACAGTTCCGCGAGCAGGGTCCGCATGACCGGGTCGTCCAGGATGTGGACCCTCGGCCCATAGCGGTGCTCGACCTCGCGACAGACCAAGCGCCGTTCCTCGTTCATGTCTTCCCTCCTTCGAACCCAAGCCACTCGCGGGCCTCGGTCCCGTATTCCGCGAACCCCTCGCGACCGAGCAGCCCGTGTGCAAAGCGCTTTCCCGCCTCGACCCCCGGCTGGTCGAAGGGGTCAATCCCGAGCAGGTAGCCGACGAGCGCGGTCTCGACCTCGAAGTGCGCGAACAGGGCCCCGATGGCCGCCTCGTCCAGATGCGGTACGTGCAGGTGCAAGAGGGGGCGGCCCGCCCGCGCAAGCGCCGCCATGGTCCCCGCGCGCAACGCATCGAAGACCTCGAGTACATCCCGTCCGGCGAACTCGCGCAGGTCCGGGTCCGTCGCGCTCCACTCGGGCACACGCAACGAAGGCCAGGGACCGCCTGCACTCAGGAAGGTCAGGCACTGGTTGGCCGGACCCTCCATCGCGAGCTGCAAGAGGGAGTGCTGGTCCGTCGAGCCCACAGCCCGCAGAGGGGCCTGGCCTACGGCCCCGCTGTCCTTGCGCGCCTTACCGAGCGACTCGGCCCACAACTGGCAGAACCAGTCCCCGAGCGCGGACAGACGGTCGGCGTAAGCCCACAGGACCCTCACCGCGGTCCTCTCCCAGACCCGCAGGTGCAGGCAAGCGCTCGCGACCGATGGGTGAACAAAAGGCCCGTCGCCCTGTGCGCAAGCCTCGAGCCCCTCGACCACTTGGGCGGCCCCGCGCAGCATCTTGCCGATGTCCAGGCCGGCAAGCGCCACAGGGAACAGGCCCACAGCCGTGAGCACGCTGAAGCGTCCTCCGACCTCGGGGGGGACGTCGAGGGCCTGGAAACCGAACTCGCTGGCCATGCGTCTGAGCGCGCCTCTCTTGGGGTCCGTGACCGCGATCACCCCCTCGCGCAACCCCGCCTCCCCGCCAGACGCACGGATGCGCTCCGCAAACAAGGCAAACTGGGTCAGGGTCTCGACCGTGGTCCCGGACTTCGTGATCGCCACGAGGAGGGTGTCATCCGGGTGAAACCACTCGAGCGCATCCGACACGGACGCGGGATCGAGGTTTGCGAGAAACCGGACCTCACGCGCCGGGCCAGACCTCGGAAGGGGATGTAGGGCCTCGATCGCGGCCCTGGCCCCGAGCGAAGACCCTCCGATTCCCAGGACCAGGACCCGCCCAAAGCGCGCCGGGACCGCGGCCACCGCCTGTCGCACCGCCTCCCCTGTCGCCTGGTCCGATGGGAGACGCAGAAAGGCCGCGGGTCCCGCCGCGTCCCCGAGGAGACGTCCTAGCGCTACCCGCACCCGCTCGGCCTCGCCAGGCAATGGCTCTGGCCACGACCCGAGGACCCGCCACGCAAACGCCTGGGCCTTCCCTGCCTCGACGTCGAGTCCGCCCATCCTGCCCCCTCGTGGTCCGTGCCCTGCCCCTTCGTAGCAGGGGCTTCCGAAAAATTCAACTTGACCCTGGGGAGTGGTCGGATATCATCGGGTCTCGGTCTCCGGGACGAGAAGGAAGGAGCCCAGACCATGACCAAGTCGCAGTTGATCGCGGCGGTCGCGAGGCAGTGCGGGATCACGCTCGAGCGGGCCGCCATTGTCGTGAACACCATGTTTGCACAGATGGTGGAGGCCCTGAAGCGCGAAGAGCGCATCGAGATTCGAAACTTCGGCAACTTCGTGGTCAGGCACTACGGAGGCTACACAGGCCGCAACCCCAGGACGGGCGAGAAGGTCCACGTACCCCCGAAGCGCATGCCGTTCTTCAAGACAGGGCTCGGCCTCAAAAAGATGATCAACCAGTGACGGCCAGAAACCCGGACGCATCGAGACACTCCGCTCGCGGGGCGACTCGCGCCTCGTGAGACCCGCGTAGATCGTCCGGACGAGTCCCGCCTAGTAGAAGGCATCCTCCTCGGGCTCGGGCACCTGGACCTGCTCGGCGGGCCTCTGGGTCCCGCGCTCCTGGATGAAGCGCACCAGGGCCTTGGCGTAAGAGGGAAACGGCGGGCACACAATGCCGGTGCCGGCGAGCAAGGTCAGGGTGTTCATGCAGTTGTAGATGACCAGGCGCGAGAAGTACTCGATGAAGTGCCGCTGAGGGCGCAAAAATCGTTCGATGCCAGGGAGTTTCATCGCGAGGCGGATGCCCGCCGAGGGCAGCGACCCTCGGGGCCGCTTGCGGCCCGCGAGGTCTGCGACCAGGTCAAAGACCTTGCGGGCCGAGAGGGGGTTCGGGTCGGTCAAGTGGAAGGTCATGCCCGCCGCGCGTGGGTCTCGTGCCAGGGCGTCCGCAGCGGCGACCACGTAGTCCACCGGGACCATATTGAGGGGATGGATACCGCCCTCGAGCAGGGGCAGGGGGAGGTCCACTGGCATGTGCACGAGGGTCCGCATCAAGAAGTAGGGGCCGTCCAGCCGGTCAATCTCGCCCGTGACCGAATCCCCGACGATGACCGACGGCCTGACCACCGTGATGGGGAGGTCCTTCATCCGCGAGCGGAGCAGTTGCTCGGCCTCGAACTTTGTCCGCTCGTAGGCGTTGCGGAACCGCTGTCCCTCCCACAACTCGTCCTCGAGGATCACCCCGGTCCGATCCCCGGCCACAAAGGCCGTGCTGAAGAAGACGAAGCGCTCGAGCCTAGGCAGGTCTGCGGCCAAAGCCAGGACGTTCTTCGTGCCGCCGACGTTCACGCGCTCGGTCAGACCCAAGGTCTCTCCCAGGTAATAGATGGAAGCGAGGTGGTGCACGCGCGTCACCTCGCGGGCCAGCCGCCTGATCTCACGCCCGGAGAGGCCTAGGTCCAGGTCGAGTACGTCCCCGATCAGGACCTCGACTGGCCCGGTCAGGCCCTCGTCCGCGCACGCCTTCGCAAAGGCCTTCGCCTGGTCCTCGAACTTCTTCTGACACAGCACATAGACCTTCTCCCCTCGCTTGGCAATGTGCCGTGCCAGCCTTCGGGCCGTGAAGACCGAGAATCCGGTGACGAGGTGGGCCTGGGTCGCCTTGGTCATGGCGTGGTCTCCGTCCGGGGCGAAACACCCGACTCTCCGTGCCCTGCGCGGCTTTGTCCTCCGACGATGAGGGCGGTCTTTAGCACGAGGTCCAGCGCCCGGGCGCGGAGGTCCGCAAGGGAGCCGTCGTTTCGCAAGAGCCACGTCGCGACCGAGGCCCGCTCCGCATCCGACACCTGGGCCGCCACGCGCAGACGGACCTCCTCGGGCCCCACATGGTCCCTTGCGGCCACGCGGGCGATGCGCTCCTCTTCGGGGGCGGTGACGACCAACAGCCCGTCCAGGGCCGTATGAAGACCTGTCTCGACCAGGAGGGCCGCCTCGACGACCGCGACCTCGCACCCCATCTCGCCAAGGACCGCGAGGCGCCGCTCGACCTCCTCCACCACGGGCGGGTGTGTGATGCGGTTCAACGTCTCACGGCGTGCCGGGTCCGGGAACACAAGCCGGGCGAGGGCCTTGCGGTCCACCTCGCCATCCGGCCCCAAAACGCCCTGGCCAAAGGCGGCCACCACCTCATCGTACACGGGCTGGCCTCGCCTCATCTGCTCGCGGGCAATGCAATCCGCATCCACGACTGGAACCCCGGCCTGACGGAACACCCGGGCCACTTCGCTCTTGCCGGCCCCGATCCCGCCGGTCAGTCCAATCACGCGCATCCCATCGGGTCGCTTCATCTCGAGGCAAGTATCGGACGGCTCGCCGAGGGGAGTCAAATCGAGTCAGCGTCGCGGTGTGATCGCTTGCCCCTTCTCCGACGCACAAAACGCGCAAGCCAGGACGAGTGATTCCTGACACTGACTTGACCATGCCGGCCCCGGAAGCCATCATGCACCCAAGGGCGCGAGGGAAGGCCCGGATGGCCCTGACGCGGCGAAGCGAGTTCGTGCCGAAGTGGATCGCGTGGGAGACCACGCGGCGCTGCAACCTCGACTGCGTGCACTGCCGGTGCTCATCGAACGCGGACGCCCCGGTCGGGGAGTGGACCACGGACCGTGCGCTCGCCTTCCTCGGAGACCTCGCGGCCTGGGTGAAGCCGGTGGTCGTGCTGTCTGGCGGCGAGCCCCTCTTGCGGGCAGACCTCTTCGAGATCGCGCGGCATGGGACCTCCCTGGGACTGCGCATGTGCCTGGCCACCAATGGCACCCTGGTGACGCCAGAGGTGTGCGGCCTCATGCGCGAGGCCGGTATCCGTATGGTCTCGCTGTCCCTCGATGGCCCAACCGCGGAGGTCCACGACGACTTCCGCCGGATGCCCGGCGCCTTCGAGGCAGCGGTGCGCGCGGCGACGCTTTTGCGCGAGAACGGCATCCCGTTCCTGATCAACTCCTCGTTCACGCGCCGCAACCAGCACACGATCGCCGAGACCTTCCGTCTGGCGAAGTCGCTTGGAGCGACCGCCTGGTACATGTTCATGATCGTCCCGACGGGCCGCGGCGAAGACCTGCTGCGCGAACTGATCTCGCAGCCGGACTACGACGAGATCCTCGCCTGGCACTACGAGCAGGAGCGGCGGGAGGAAGGCATCCTGATGCGCCCGACCTGCGCCCCGCATTACTACCGGGTGGTGCCACAGATGGCGAGGCGGGACGGGTCGCGCTTCAAGCGGCGCGAGCTCACGTTTTCTACGGGCTCAGGCAAGGGGTGCGTGGCCGGGCAGACCATCTGCCTGATTGACGCCTTCGGCGAGGTCCATCCTTGCTCGTACATGGAGCAGTCCGCGGGCAATGTGTTCACGCGGCCTTTCCGCGAGATCTGGGAATCCTCGCCGCTCTTGTTGTCCCTGCGCGACTTCGATGCCTACAAGGGCCGGTGCGGGGCGTGCGAGTTCCGACACGTGTGCGGAGGCTGCCGGGCAAGGGCCTACGCCTACACGGGCGACATCCTGGACGAGGAGCCGCTCTGCGACTACGTGCCCGTGAGGTGGCGGCGCAAGGGGGGCAGGGCGCCCGATTGAGCCTAGCGGACCCCTCCTGCGGCGCGACGGGCCTCGCGAAGCCGCTCGCGCAGGGCCATGTTCTCGCGCCGCGCGCGCTCGAGTGCCTGGCGCGCCAGTTGTCCCCGCGGGGGGGTCGGGGACTCGAGCGCTGCCTTGGCCTTGGCGGGCTCCACGAACGCCCCTTCCGGGATGTAGCGCAGGACGAGCCCGTCCAGGTCCTCGCATGCGCCCTCGAACTCTGGGGTCATGCGGATCGCGCCTGTCGGGCAGGGCTCTAGGCACAGCCCGCAGTACATGCACTTGCCGGCATCCACTGCGAACTCGGTCATCCCGCGCACCTTGTCCCGCTTCTCGATGGCGATGTAGATGCACCCGATCGGGCAGGCGTTCTCGCACAGTTTGCAGGCGGTGCAGATGGCGGGGTCCACCTCGACAATGCCGCGGTAGCGCACGGGCAGGGTCTCGACCACGGGTCTTGGCGAGCGGTCCGGGTACTGGATGGTCACCGGGCGCCGAAGGAAGTTCGCGAGGGTCACCACCATGCCCTCGAGCACAGTCGCGCCCGCGTTCCAGACGCCCCGGAAGTAGTCACGCATCCCGGTCATCTTCGCCTCACAAGAAGGGGTTCAGCGAGACCTCGAATGGCCCCTGGCGCAGTGTGCGGATGACCTTGCGCGCAAACACGGCCGCGCCGGACACTCCGAGCCCGAACATGGCCACGCTCACCGCGACCTCCGCAGGCCCGCGCACCAGGGCTCCCCAGGCCGCTGCCCCAAGAAACACGGTGGCCCCGAGAGGGACGAGGTACTTCCAGCACACGACCATCAACTGGTCCACGCGGATGCGCGGCAGGGTCCAGCGCAGCCAGATGACCACGAAGACCAGGGCCAAGGCCTTGAAGGTGAACACGGCCCACCCGAGGATGGTCAACGGCCACGAGGACGCCATGGCCTGGACAGAGACCCCCGGCACCTGCCAGCCGCCCAGGAACAGGGCCGTCATCAGCGCGGACATGATGTAGAGGTTCCCCCACTCCGCGAAGAAGTAGAAGACGAACCGCATCCCGCTGTACTCGGTGTTGTAGCCCGCAACCAGTTCGCTCTCGGCCTCGGGCAGGTCGAAGGGGGTGCGGTTCCCCTCGGCGAGCGACGACACCAGGAAGAAGAAGAAGGCGACGAAGGTGAATGGGTTGTGGAACAGGTACCACTGCCAGGGCCAGCCGCCCTGGCGCTCGATGATGGTCTGGAACCCGAGGGACCCGGCCAGCACCACGACGGTGGCCACGGCCAGGCCCGAGGGGATCTCGTAGGACACGATCTGGGCCGCGGAACGAAAGCCCCCAAGAAGGGCCCACTTGTTGGCAGAGGCGAAGCCGCCCACGAGGATGCCCACGACCGTGAACCCGGTCACTGCCAGCACGTAATAGACACCCACGTTCAAGTCCGCGACGACCAGGGCGTGGCCGAACGGGATCGTCACCAGGGTCAGGACCACGCCCACCATCGCGAAATAGGGGCCCAAGCGGAACAGGACCGACAAGGATTTCGGGGGGATGAAGTCCTCCTTCAAAAGGCACTTGACGCCGTCCGCGAGCCACTGGAGGAAGCCCTGGGGACCGACGCGGTTCGGGCCGATGCGGTTCTGCATGCGGCCGGCGATGCGGCGCTCGGCCCACGAGGCGACCCCGGCAAACAGCGCGAAGACCACGAGCAAGAGGAATAGGGCCAGGCCCACGTAGGTCGCAATGAGGGCCCATGTCGGGGGCAATGGCGACTGCTCGCCCGCGAAGCCGACGGTCCGGGCAAGCACCGTCAGGACGTCCGGCGGGAAGACGGTGGCGGACCAGGCGAGGGGCTCCGGCGGCGCAATCGGGCCGGCGATGGTCACCTGGCCCTCGAAACGGGCGGTCTGAAGGCCAAGGGCCTCGACCAGGGCTCGCGTCACTGGGGCGCGGACCTCATCATCCTTGATGCACACCGCGGGCAAACGTACCTCGCGGACCTCATGCACCGAGCCGTCCGTGCCCTGAAGCCGCCCCGTGAATACGAGCGCGAGGGCCTCGTCCGGCCGCCCCTCGCACAGTGCATGCCCGCGGACCTGGAGCGTGGAGTTCAGCCGGATTGTCTGCGGCGAGACGCTCAAGATGCGCGGTCCCGCCTGCGCCGCGCCACCCATCAGGACCCCGACCAGCCCTCCGAGCAACCACCGCGACCCGTGCATCCCCCACCTCGCCCATGCGAGTGCCGCGCCAGGCCATGACAGGGGCCCGCCCAGCCCAAGGCCGGGCGCATTCTAGGGGGTCGGGGTTTGGAGTGTCAATGACACGGACGGGTCCTTTGCGGCCCGGCATCCCTCTGGACCCCTCTGTCGAGATTGCAAACCGTCGGGTTCCTGATAAGATTGGCACGTGACGGATGTCCCTCGGGACGACGGAGGCGAGATGGTGACGTTGAGACTGGCCCGATTCGGGGCGAAGAAGCGACCCTTCTATCGTGTGGTGGCCGCGGATTCGAGGGCCAAGCGGGATGGCCGGTTCCTCGAGGTCTTGGGGACCTACGACCCGCTGACAGATCCTCCTTCTGTGACACTGAAGGCCGAGCGGATTCAGTACTGGCTGTCGGTCGGGGCCCAACCGACCGACGCGGTCAGGCGGCTCATCGGGTCCCTCGTGACACCGGGCAAGCCGCCCACGGAGGCGTCCGCCCAGGCAGGCTAGTCGGGGGGCTCGCGGATGGCTACGGACATCAAAGAGATCGTGTCGTTCATTGCGCAGGCCCTTGTGGACCGCCCTGAGGAGGTGTCGGTGACCGAGGTCGAGGGCGAGCAGACCTCGGTCATCGAACTGAGGGTGGCCAAGGACGACATGGGCAAGGTGATCGGGAAGCAGGGACGAACCGCCCGGGCGATCCGAACGGTGCTGAACGCCGCGGCGACCAAGGCCCGCAAACGCGTGGTGCTCGAGATCGTCGAGTGACCCCCGGTCGGGGACGCTTGCCCAACATCGTTTCGGCCCTGCGATGGACCCGGATTCCCTGATCCCCGTCGGAACGGTCGGCGCGGCACACGGTGTGCGCGGTGAGGTGCGCGTGCGGCTGTTCAATCCGGCCTCGGAGGCGCTCCGGCCTGGCCGGGAGGTGGTGCTTCGCGGGAGGGGAGGGGACCGGGGGATGCGGGTGGCCTCGGTGCGAAGGGGGGCGCGGGGGCTCCTCGTGGCCTTCGAGGGTGTCCTGGACCGGGATGCGGCGGCGGCCCTCACCGGGTGCGAGGTGTCGGTGCGTCGGGCGGACCTGCCCGCGCTTGGCCCCGGAGAGTTCTACCATCACGACGTGATCGGGCTTCCGGTGAAGACCCGGAGCGGGGTCGAGGTGGGGCGCGTGGCCTCGGTCATGACTTTGGCCACGGACATCTTGGTGATTGAGGGGCCAGGGGGGGAGGTCCTGGTGCCGGTCGTGGAGGGCTTCGTGGCGGAGGTCGGGCCAGAGGTCGTCGTGGTCGAGGACGACGCACTGGAGTAAGGGATGGCGGTTCGCGAGGTCCGGACAGCACCTTTCGTCTTTCACGTGCTGACCCTCTTCCCGGAGATGGTGCGCCAGGCGACCGCGTACTCGGTCTTGGGGCGGGCCGCGGAGGCCGGCCTGATCGCGGTGCGGGTGTACGACATCCGCGAGCACACGCATGACCGGCACCGCACTGCGGACGACGAGCCGTACGGAGGCGGGCCGGGGATGGTGATGAAGGTGGAACCCATCGCCCGCTGTCTGAGACAGGCGCGGGCGGAGGCGGCCCCAGGGACGCCCGCGCTGTTGATGTCGGCCTCCGGGGTCCTCTTCGATCAACGGATGGCTCGGGCCCTGGCCGAAGAGCCCGGCCTGATCCTGGTCTGCGGCCACTACGAGGGGGTGGACGAGCGGGTGGCCGAGCACTACGTGGACGGGGAGGTTTCGATTGGGGATTACGTCTTGAGCGGCGGGGAGGTCCCGGCCCTCGTGGTGATTGACGCGGTGGCCCGGCTCATCCCTGGGGTCGTGGGCAACCGCGACTCCCTGGCCGAGGAGTCGCACGAGGAGGGGCTCGTCGAGTACCCCCAGTACACGAGGCCAGCCGAGTTTGAGGGGCACCGGGTGCCCGAGGTCCTCCTGTCCGGAAACCACGAGGCGATCCGCAGGTTTCGACGGGAGCAGGCCCTGGCCAAGACCCGACGCAACCGCCCGGACCTCTATGCGCGTCTGCAAATGGAACCCGAGGATGAGCAGAGGCGGCCCCTGCGCCTGGGCCGTCCGCCCGAGCCGGCCAAGGAGGACTGATGACACTTCGGGGCCACGTGGAAGACCGTGGGGTGCGCATACGCTCTCGGGTGGCCGTGGCCCTTCTGCACTACCCTGTGTACGACCGATCGCGGCAGGTCGTGACGTCCTCGATCACCTCAGTGGACCTGCATGACATCGCGCGCATCGCGCGGACCTACGCGGTCGAGCCGTACTACATGGTGACCCCGGTCGAGGCCCAGCGCGAGATGGTCTTGCGCATCGTGAGCCATTGGATGGGAGGGACCTTCGAGTCCGGGTCCGGGGCGGGTCGCGCGTCTCTGCATTCGACTGACAACCCCCTTGCACAGAAGCGCGGCCTTTTCCTACACCCAAGGGCCGAGGCGCTCCAGTGCGTTCGCGTGGCCGCGACGCTCGAGGAGGCCCTGTGCGACCTCCAGGAGCAGGTCGGTGCGCGGCCCGTGGTGGCTACCGGGGCCTCGCTGGCCGAGAGGCTCACGTCCTTCCACGATTTGCGCGAGGCCATCGGGAGCCGGCGCTACCCAGCGGTGATGGTCCTGTTCGGGACAGGATGGGGGCTCGCGCGCGAGGTGACGGAGGCTGCGGACATGCGCCTGGAACCCATCGCCGGCCTCGCCGGGTTCAACCACCTCCCTGTCCGCGCCGCGGTCGCGATCGTGCTTGACCGGTTGTTGGGGCCTCGACTATAGTAATGTGCCCTCGTGGTGGCCGTCCGGCCCCCGATGCGGTGCGACGAGGTAGAGGCGAACGGAGGTGCGCCATGCACGGCACGATTCAAGAGATCCAGAAGGTTCAGATGCGGACAGACATCCCCCCGTTCGGCCCCGGCGATACCGTCCGTGTCCACGTGCGCGTCCGCGAGGGGGACAAGGAGCGGATCCAGGTGTTTGAGGGCGTGGTCATTGGGCGCAAGGGGGGAGGCGTCCACGAGACATTTACGGTCCGCAAGGTCTCGTACGGCGTCGGGGTCGAGCGCATCTTCCCCCTCCACAGCCCGATGATCCAGGCCATCGAGGTGGTGACCCGGGGCCGCGTGCGGCGCGCGAAACTGACTTACCTGCGCGGCCTGAAGGGCAAGGCGGCCCGGATCAGCGAAAAGCGGGCCCCCCTGCTCCAGGCGGTCGCGAGCGCGGACCAGCCCTCCGATGCCGAGAGAGACTCTGTGGAGTGATCCCTCCCCTCGTGAGCCCGGGTACGTCGAGGCCTGGGCGCGCGGGCAGGGCGCGTGGCCGGTCCTCGGCGTGGACGAGGTGGGCCGTGGGTGCCTGGCCGGTCCGGTTGTGGCCGCGGCGGTGACCCTCCCGGATGCCGCGGTTCCGGGTCTGATTGATTCCAAACTGCTGACGCCCCCCCGCCGCGAGGAACTGGCCACCCGCATCCGCGAGTGCGCGCTGGCCGTAGGGCTTGGCTGGGCTAGCGCGGACGAGGTGGACGCCCTGGGGATCCTCGCGGCCACGCTGACCGCGATGCGGCGGGCCGTGGATCAGGCCCTCGCCTCGCTTCCGGGGCGCATCGGGCTCGTGGTCGTGGACGGCATCACCCCGATTCCGGCCCTGCCCTGGCCGCAGAAGACTTGGGTCAAGGGCGACCGCCTCTCGCGCAACTGCGCCGCGGCCTCCATCCTGGCCAAGGTCGAGAGGGACCGCTTCATGGCCGCGTGCGACGCGCAGTATCCCGGCTACGGCTTCGCCGTGCACAAGGGTTACGCCACCGCCGCCCACCGCGAGGCCTTGCTGCGCCTCGGCCCCTGTCCCCTGCACCGCCGTTCGTTCGCCCCGGTGAAGGCGATCGTGGCCCGCTAGAACGCGTCCTCGACGATGCGCACGCTCGGCACGCCTTCCTCCCAGGTGACGACCGCGGCGAAGAAGCGGACCTCCTCGTAGTCCACAGGCCGGCCAGCGAGGTAGATCTCGGCGGCCCGCCGCACGTGGCGGCGCTTGCGGGCGCTGATGCTCTCGAGCGCCTCCTCCTCGCGGGACTTGTTCAGGCGCGAGCGGACCTCCACCACCACGACCTCGCGCTCGTTGCGGCAGACGAGGTCCATCTCGCCCCACGGCTCTCGAAAGTTTCGCTCGAGGATTCGGTAGCCCCTGCGGACCATCTCCCGGGCGACCGCCTCTTCCGAGATGGCGCCGAGTTTTTGCCGGTGGTTCATGCCACGAACGCCATCCCATCAAGGTCCCTAGAGGGGATTCTGTCCTTCCGATCTATCGTGGCTACCCCCCAATGCGTTACACTGCGCACCCATGAAGACGGCGGAACAGATCCGGCGCGGGGACGTGCGGGCCGCGGCGCGGCTGATGCGGTGGTTGGACGACGAGGACCCACGGGCGTGGCCCGTGCTCGCGGCCCTCTTCCCGCACACGGGCCAGGCCCGGGTCCTCGGGGTGACGGGGAGTCCGGGAGTGGGGAAGTCCTCGCTGATTGACGGGCTCATCGAGCGATGGCGGCGGTCCGGGTACCGGGTGGGTGTCGTGGCCGTGGACCCGACGAGCCCGTTCACGGGCGGGGCGATCCTCGGGGACCGCGTCCGGATGCAGCGGCACTCGAACGATGCCGGGGTCTTCATCCGCTCGCTCGCGACCCGAGGCCAGCTGGGCGGGCTGTCCGCGTCCGCGGGGAGCGTGGTCCAGGTCCTGGACGCGATGGGCTTTGACCGCGTGGTCATCGAGACGGTCGGGGTGGGCCAGGACGAGGTGGACGTGGTCCGGCACACGGACGTGTGCGCCGTGGTGCTCGCACCGGGTCAGGGCGACGAGGTCCAGGCCCACAAGGCTGGTGTCCTCGAGATCGCGGACATCCTCATCGTGAACAAGGCTGACCATCCTGGCGTGGATCGGACCGTGGCGGAACTGACCCTGGCTGTGGACATGGCGCCCGAAGGGGCCCGAAGGCCCAAGGTCTTGCGCTGCGTGGCCACGGACGGGACCGGGCTCGACGAGGTACTCGCGGAGGTGGAGCGGCTGCTCCACGAGGAGCGACGTGCCCAAAGACAGCGCGAGCGCATCGAGACCCTGGTCGTGGACTTGGCGGGCCGCAAGTTTCTGGCCGCGGCTCAGGCTGCCCTGACGGGGGACCCGGTCCTTCGCGAGGCCCTTGCGAGGGTGCATCGCCGCGAGGAGGACCCCTTCCGCGCGGCCTCGCTGCTATGGGAGCGCATCCGGAAGGGGTAGAGCCGCATGGGGCGCCAACGACAGACGCGGGCCCGGACGAGCGAGCCCCCTCCGCCCCCGAGGCCTGTGCGGCCGTGGCCTGCGTTTGTCTTCGCAGGGGTGCTCGCGCTTCTGCCCCTGGTCCCTTCGCACCCGCTCGCATTCCTCCCCCCAGTCCTGGCGTGGCCCGCGTACCTGGGCGGGGCTGCGTGGGTCGCGATCCGGGCGGCCTTGGACTCCCGTGTGTGGGCTTTGCCCCTGGACCGGTTCGCCTGGGTCTTCGAGGCCTTGGCCCTCGTGCTGGTGCTCGGGTCGTATGTGCTGTTGAAACTGCCCGGGCTTCACGCCTCGGGCACGGACGACAACATCTACTACTACATGGCGGTGCGCTTTGGCGAGGGGGCCTGGCCCTACCGGGACTTCTTCTTCTCGCATCCGCCGATGCACCTCGTGGTCCCGACTCTCGTGTTCCAGGCGGCGGGGTTCTCGGTCGGGACGGCCAAACTGATCCCGGCGGTGGCCCAGGGCCTGGCCGGGGTGTTCTTGTACCTGGCCGTGCGACGGGCCTCGCGCACCCTGGCCGCGGTCGTGCTGCTGATGCACCTTTTGGCCTACCAGGTCCTGATGGGCTCGACCGACATGAACGGCGAGAACCTGATGACTTTGTTTCTGATGTCCGCGCTCTACTGCGCGGTCTCGGGTCGCCCTCTCTCCTCTGGCGTCCTGTCCGCGGCGGCGGTGTCCTGCGGGCTGTATGCGACCGCGGGAGTCGCGGCACTCGCCGTAGCCGCTGCCGCCTCCTCGCGGCGCGTTCTGGCCCGCTTCGGTATCGGATTGGGAGCCGCACTCTTGGTGATCAACCTTCCCTTTGTCATCGTTGGCGGGGCCAACTACTTCGAGGGGGTCTTCACCTACCACCTCGCCAAGCCCATCAAGGGAGGGGGGCGCTGGCCCGTGTTCTCGTCCTGGAACCCCTTCTCGATGGGCCGCGCCCTCTTCCATAACCTGGGCGTGTGGCTCGGCTCCCAGGAGTTCCGGAAGTCCTTGTACTTCCATGCCCCCGCATTCGCCGCAGCGGGGGTGGCGCTCGCGGGGCTCGCGGGGCGAGCCCTGTGGGGGTGGTTCTGGTCAGGCCCGGAGCCTCGCAAGGGCGACACGCGCGTTTTGGACTCGTGGCAAGCCGTGCTGACCCCGCGCGACCTTCTCTCGGGCTCGCCGGCGGGACTGGTCAAGATCGCGGTCCTCGCCGTGGTTCTGTTTACGTTTCAGTGGGCCGCGCTCAACGAGGTCTATGACTTCTACCTGGTGCCGATGATGGCCTTCCTCGCAGTCCCGGCGGGGTACGCGCTATGGAGCGCGTGCGACCGGGTCCGAGTCGGCCCGGGCTGGAGGGGGATTGCCTGGCCTCTTCTCGCGGTCGGGCTCTTCTGGCTTCACGTCCCCTGGGCAGCCTGGCTCGGGGACAGGTTGTGGCCCGACGAGGCGAGGGCCCGGGGCCAGGTCGTCACCTACGACTGGCGAGACCCCGACATCCTTGCGGGTCCGGCTCAGGTGACGCGCGCGCTGTTCTTCGCGGAGTCCCGGCGCAAGGGCGAGGTGACCCCATATTACCGGCACTACCTGTGGAACAAGCGCCTCGCGTTCTCGACCGCGCAGGAGATCGCGGACTACGTCCGCGCGACCACGGACCCCGACGAGACCCTGACCGGGGCCTCGACGCTCGCGCCCCTAGTCGCGCTGCTCGCAGACCGCCGCCTGGCCGGGGACGAGGCGGACACGAACGCCAAGCGATTCAAGTCCGGGGTCCTGAGCGAGGCCGCCTTCTTCGAGCGGGTCTGCTCGGACCGTGTGCGCTACATCGTGTCCGCGCGGAGGTCCTATTTCCACGATGATTTCATGTCGAAGAACCCGGTCGTCCGCGAGTTCTTCGCCAGAGACCGGACGTTTGTAGATAAGAAACTTCAACATTTCAAGGATTTCCCCATCATCCTGTACCGCAGGACAGACCGCACGGACCTCCCGGAGGGCCGGGTCTGCGAGGCCCGATGACGAAAGACCTTCAGGACTACCTCGAGACCCTTTACGCCCGCTTCCACTGTCTCGATCATGTCGAGCAGGACCCATTGCGCTTCCCGCGGGGCTACACGGACTTGGCTGACCGCGAGGTGGTGGCCTTCCTCGCAGCATCGCTCGCCTTCGGCCATGTCCGGGCGCTGATGGCCCGTTGTGCGGACCTCCTCTCCAGGCTGGGGCCTCGTCCATCCAAGACCCTGGCTGACCTGACCGAGGCAAGGGCCCGAGACCTCGCAGCAGGATTTCGCCATCGCTTTGTCGGTCCTGACGAGACCGCCTCCCTCCTGTTCGCGCTTGGGAGGCTCTTGCGCGAAGACGGTGGTCTGGAGCGCGCGTTCATGGCGGGTTTTCGCACTCATGGCCATGTGTGCGGCGGGCTGGCCTCGCTGCGTGACGCGCTAGAGCCTCGCCCTGGCGACCTGCTACCCGGTCCAGGGTTTTTGTTCCCGGCCCCTGCTCCAACCCACGCCTCCAAGCGCGCGCACCTGTTCCTGCGCTGGGTCGTGAGGGCCGATGGGATTGACTTGGGTCTATGGCGCTCGGTCTCGCCAGCGCACCTCCTCATGCCCCTCGATGTCCATGTCTTTCGGGTCGCCGGCTTCCTGGGTCTGGTTCGCAGGCGGTCCTCCGGCCCCCGTCTTCGCGACGCCGTCGCGTTGACGGAGGCCTTGCGCCGCCTGGACCCGCACGATCCAGTGCGCTACGACTTCGCCCTGTCGCACTTGGGGATCTCGCGAGCCTGCCGCGGCCACGCGGATGGGCACACCTGTCCCGCTTGCCCCCTCTGGCCGGCATGCATCGAGGGGCAGAAGGTGCGCGCCTAGTGGGGCTCCCCGGCGCCCATCCGGCGTTCGATGCGTGCCCAGGTGTCCTTCAGGGTGACGGTGCGGTTGAACACGGGCTGCCCGGGCCGGGAGTCCTTCGAATCCACGCAGAAGTAGCCAAGCCGCTCGAACTGCCAGCGCGAGCCTGGCCCTGCCCCGGCCAAAAACGGTTCGAGGCGGCCCTGGAGGACCTCCAAGGACTTCGGGTTCAGCGAATCGAGCCAGGAGCCCCCTTCCGGGACATCCATGGGGTCGGGCTTCAGGAAGAGTCGGTCATAGAGGCGCACCTCCGCCGGGACCGAGTGCGCCGCTGACACCCAGTGGAGCGTCCCCTTCACGCGCCGCCCGTCCGGCGACTGCCCCCCCCGCGATGCCGGGTCCCACTCGCAGCGGACCTCCACGACCTCGCCTGTGCCCTGGTCGCGCACCACGCCGGTGCACCGCACCAGGCAGGCGTAGCGGAGTCGGACCTCGCGGCCCGGGGCCAGGCGGTGCCACTTTGGCGGCGGGTCTTCCCGGAAGTCATCTCGCTCGATGAAGAGCACGCGCGAGAAGGGGACCTTGCGCGACCCCCAGGACGGCTCATCCGGGTGGAAGGGGGCATCGAGTTCCTCGACCTGGTCCTCGGGGTAGTTCTCGATGACCAGGCGCAGCGGGCGCAAGACAGCCATGACGCGAGGCGCGGTCGCGTTCAAACACTCGCGGATTGCGTGCTCCAGGAGCTCGACATCCACCACGCTGTCGTTCTTCGCGACCCCGATGCGCTCGCAAAAGGCCCGGATCGCCTCTGGCGGCACCCCGCGTCGCCGAAGCCCCGACAGGGTCGGCATCCTGGGGTCATCCCACCCCTCGACCACCCCCTTCTGGACCAGTTCCAACAGCCGGCGCTTGCTCAACACAGTGTAGGTCAGGTTGAGCCTCGCGAACTCGATCTGGCGCGGGTGGTGGACCCCGAGCCGGTCCAAGAACCAGTCGTACAGAGGGCGGTGGTTCTCGAACTCAAGGGTGCACAGGGAGTGGGTGATCCCCTCGATGGAGTCGCACTGGCCGTGGGCCCAGTCGTAGGTGGGATAGATGCACCAGCGGTCCCCGGTGCGGTGGTGCGTCGCGTGCCGGATGCGGTACATGATCGGGTCGCGGAGGTTCATGTTCTGCGACTCGAGGTCAATCTTCGCCCGGAGCACGTGCGCGCCGTCCGGGAACTCCCCAGCGCGCATCCGGCGCAGGAGGTCCAGGTTCTCCTCGACGGAGCGGTTGCGGTACGGGCTCTCGCGCCCCTTGCGGTAGTAATTGCCGCGGTACTCGCGGATCTCCTCCTCGCTCAGCGAGTCCACGTACGCATGTCCGGCCCGGACCAAGTCCTCGGCCCACTGATATAACTGTTCAAAATAATCTGATGCGTAGTATTCGCGTTCCCCCCAATCGAATCCGAGCCAGCGGATGTCTTCCTTGATGGCCTCGACGTATTCCACGTCCTCGGTGCTCGGGTTCGTGTCATCGAAGCGCAGGTTGCAGGTCCCGCCGTACTTCTGAGCCATCCCGAAGTCCAGGCAGATCGCCTTGGCGTGGCCGATGTGCAGGTAGCCGTTCGGCTCCGGGGGGAACCTGGTGGCGACACGGCCCCCGAAACGGCCTGTGCGCAGGTCCTCTTCGATAGCCTCCTCGATGAAGTGGGAGGGACGGGGTTCCCGGCCCATTTCCTTTCCCGACTTGCTCGCCGACTCGTCCATCGCACCCCCCGGCGCAGAAACCCGGGGTGATGATAGCAGAAACCTGGCGACTCGCTGTCAGGACCCCATTCACTGTCAACTTTCGCAAATCGTTGAATACTCGGGGGAATCTGCTTCGCCCCATTTCATCACTTTGGAGCCGCGAGCCCACGACCCCGCTTTACCGCGAACCAACTGCCAATCGCACGGTTTTCTCGTGCTGCCGCCACCATGACCGGGGATTCCGGTACATCCCGCGTCCATCATCACTTTTCCCTCTCGCTCACTCAAGACGGACAATCGCTCGGAGCGCATGTTCGAGCGGCCAGAAGGTCGGTGTGTTTTTTTTCTTGCATCTACGGTTTCAATGTGCTATTATTTCCTTTGTTGTAGTACCCGTTCTCAAGCCGCGAGGGGAAAGATGGCAAGAAAGACGGTTTCAGTGAAGAGCGAGGAGATCGAGGGCCTGGACGATGTCACCCGAATCATTCGGGCGACCCGCAAGGTCATCCAGGGGTTTGCCGTCCACTCGAAGCGCCAGTTCCGGCGTGCGGGGCTGACCATGCCGCAGCTGATGACCCTGCGGGCCATTGCTAACGCGGAGGTCAAGGAGGTGACGGCGGCCTACCTCTCCCCGCGCGTGCAGTTGAGCGCGGCCACCATCACGGGCGTGCTCGACCGACTGGAGCGGCAGGGCCTGGTCACGCGCAAGCGGACCTCTTCCGACCGGCGCAAGGTGTGCCTCTCGGTGACCTCGAAGGGTCGCAAAGAACTCGAGCGGCTCGCGGTGTCCTTCCAGGACCGGTTCGCCGCGAAACTCGCGGACCTGAAGGAGGCCGAGCGCAAAAGCATCCTGAAGGCCCTCGAGACCTTGAACGAGCTGATCGAGGCGGCCACGCGGGAGGGCTCGGAGGCCATGTAGGCGCGTCCTGCCTCCGGGTGTTCCCTCGGCCCACGAGACCAAAATCACGTTACAATGCTCTCGTGAAGGCAAGGCACAAAGACCGCGCGGCCATGGCGATGGGACTTCTGGCGGCGGTCGTTGGCGTACCTTCCTGTGCCTCCCGCGCCTGCAGCGGTTCCGAACCGGGGCCGGAGCGGAGGGTTTTGGCCACGGAGAACTCGACCGGGGGCGACAGCATGGACCATGACCCATACCAGCGCCTCCGCGAGGCCATGGTCGCCAGTCAGATCGTGGCCCGCGATGTCCGCGACCCGCAGGTCCTGCGCGCGATGCGCACGGTCCCCAGACACCTCTTCGTTCCCGAGTCGATCCGGCAGCACGCCTACGAGGACCGGGCCCTCCCCGTCGGGTACGGCCAGACCATCTCGCAGCCGTACGTCGTGGCCGCGATGACCGAGGCTTTGCGCGCGAGGCCCGGGATGAAGGTCCTCGAGATCGGGACAGGCACGGGCTATCAGGCGGCCATTCTGGCCGAGATGGGGCTTCGGGTTTGGTCCATCGAGATCGTCCCGGAACTTGCGCGCTCGGCCCGGGAACGCCTCGTGCGCCTCGGCTACGAGACCGTGACCGTGATCGAAGGGGACGGGTACGCGGGATGGCCCGCGGAGGCGCCCTACGACCGCATCATCGTGACCGCCGCGCCGCCGGAAGTCCCGCAGGCCCTCAAGGAGCAACTCGCGGTGGGCGGGAGGATGGTCCTACCTGTCGGGGACCTCGAGCAGGACCTCATCGTCGTGGAGCGGACACCCCAGGGGTTTGTCCGCTCGTACCTGTTCCCGGTCCGCTTTGTCCCGATGGTCCGGGGCGCCGGTGACTGACGGCGCCCGGGGCACACAGCCCTGTCAGTACCGACGGTCTCGACCGTAGCCGCCGCGGTCGCGGGAGCCGCCGCTCCGCTCTCGCGGGTAGTCCACCTTGATGGTCCGGCCGTCCAAAATCGAGCCGTCCATCTCGTTCTTCGCGCGCTGGGCCGCTTCTTCCGTCTCGAAGGTGACGAAGCCGAAGCCTCGCGACCGTCCCGTGGCGTGGTCCGTGATGATCCGGACCTCCGTCACCGGTCCGTAGGCCTCGCACGCCTGCCTCAGCCCGGCCTCGGTCGTGCCCCACGCCAGCCCGCCGAAGAACAGTTTGGTACCCATTCGAACACTCCTCAAATCTGTCAACCTGGGGGTTCCGCCCCCTCCGGTGCCCGTCCTCGACGGGCCAACGCCTTCATGGAGGTGTCGGGGCCATCTCTGGCGCCAAAGTCCACACGCGACCCCTGGACGGTTCCCACGCTCGAGGCAATTACCACGCTGGGCTTCGGGAAACGGGCAGGTTCAGGGCGGGACTCCGACCTCCAAGAACGAAACGAACATATCCTAATGGAATTGGCTTGTCAAGTCTTTTTTGGCCGAATCGCACTGTTTGAGTCCTTCCAGGTGGGCCAAATGACAGACATGGAAAAATACAAGCGAAATCGGTATGTTTCACATCGTCAACAACATCGAACGCCTCACGGGCACTGCACCTGGATCTGGAATTCGCCGGTGGACTCCGATGAGGCGTACGCCTCCTCCACCACAAGGAAGTACGTCCCCGGTTGGGCCAGGAAGGTCACCGCCTCGGAGCCAGAGGCGGACGCCCCGAAGGCCACGCAGGACGCACCCGTGCAGCCACCGCCCAAAACGAACAGGTCCAGGTCGTCTGCCGAGGCGTCCGGGGTCACAGTGACCTGGACAAGGCCCGCGCTCGAAACCACGAGTCGGAACACGGTGTCGTCGTCCGCGCCCTTCCAGTTGCCGCACGAGGGTCCATACGACTCCACGCGGCTGAACCTCCCGATCTTGGCGCTCACGGACTGGCCGCAGGCAAGCGTCGTTCCGCCGCAGTCCGGGTCGTCGCAGTCCGTGACCGCGTCCTGGTCGTTGTCCCCGCCGTCGTCGCACGCGGCCTCGAGACACTGGGTGTTCAGGGTAAACGACGCGCCAGACGAGCCGCTCCCCTCCACGGTCAGATAGTAGGTTCTGCCGGGGTCCGGGTCGAAGAGGGCTTCGGCGGGCATCCCGAACAGGCCGATGCCCTGGGCCACGCAGGACGAGGCCACGTAGTTCTGGGTCAAAACATACACGTCCAGGCCGCTCAGAAGCCCCCCTCCGCCAACGCTCACCATCGCGTGCCCGTTCTGGTCTGTGACGAACGGGACCTCGGCCTCTGGCCCGGCCTTGGCGCCGAGGCTCAGGCAGGACAGGCTGAAATAGGTCTTCATGGCATTCGTCCCGCCTGCGGTGGTGCCCTGGAGCGTGGCCCCGCACCCCACAACCGGGCCTGGCACGCAGTCTGTTGGGCACTCACCACAGTCCTGCGAACAGGTCTTGCAGTCCTCCGATGGGGTGTTGCACGTCCCATCCCCACATGCGAAGCACTGGTAGACAGGACCTGGCTGGCACCGCCCGTCCGCGCAGTAGTCCCCTTGCGTGCAGGAGTCGCCGTCGTCGCACCCGCCCTCGATGGGGTCGTGGCGGCAGCCGGTCCTCGGGTCGCAGGAGTCCGCCGTGCAGGGCTCCCCGTCGTCGCAATCGAGGAGTCCCTTGGCGATGCAGAATCCCCCCTGGCACGTGTCCTCCACCGTGCAGGCGTTCTGGTCGTCGCACGGCCCCTCCTCTGGCTCGTGCAGGCAACCCACTAAGGGCTCGCAAAGGTCTTCCGTGCAGGGGTCCTCGTCGTCGCACGAGACCTCGGGACCGGGGGTGCACACGCCGGCGACGCAGGTGTCCGGCCCGCGGCAGAAATCCCCGTCCTCGCAAGGGCCCTCGCGCGCCTCGTGGACGCAACCGAGGCCGGGGACGCAGTGGTCCGTCGTGCACGGGCTGTCGTCCTCGCAGGGGTCTGCGAGGACCCCCTTGGAACACGCGTCGTCGAGGGTGCAAGGGTCCAGGTCGTCGCAGGGGGTCCCGTCTTTCTGGGTCGGGGCAACCATGCACACCCCAAGCGCCTTGTTGCACCGGTTCTACCCGCAGAACCCCCCGAACGCCGGGTCGCTGTCCGCGTCCGAGGCGCACGGACACGTGGGGTCGCTTGGGGCGCAGACCACAATGTCCGGCCGTTCCGGCCAGAGTCCTGGGGCTTTACGTCCCGGCCACCCTCGTCCGGGCCCATCCCGTCATCGTCCGACCCGAGGTCGGCACCCTCGCCCGCGTCCTCGGGCGCGGGGGTCTCGTCCACCAGAGAAACGGAGTTTTCCTCCGACTCTCCATCAGGGTCCGCCGCGTCATCGGGCACGTCGGCTCCCGTATCCAAGGCGAGGTCCACGCCCAAGTCCCCGAACACGATATCGAGGACGAAGACGAAGTCTTGCCCGGACAATTACGGGCTCCCACGCGAGCAGGCGAGCCAGGCGAATGCGATCAGGCACGTACCCCGCTGGATCCGGCCCCCCGCAGAACCCATTTCGGCGCGACTCCCGCTGACCCTCGTGTTCAACTGACATGGATGATGCGCTTGACCGCCTGGATGGGGATGCGGGCGACCCCCTGTTCTTCGCGCACCAGGAGGCCCGATGCGTCCACCTCGACCATGGTCGCGCCCTGGGCCCCGCCCACCTCGAGTGTCCCGTCCGGGAGCAATCTCACCTGCTTGCCGACCCTGGCCCGCAGTTCCTCGACCAGGGCCGGGACCGGCGTGGCCTCCTTCGGGGCAGGCGCCTCGTCCGCGCCGGCCCACCCCTTCTTGAACTCGCGCAGGCCGCGACCGAGGCCCCCAAGGACCGAGGGGATCCGGGTGGCACCGAAGAGGAGCAAGACGATCAACGCGATGATCAACAGTTCGCCGGTCCCGAGCCCGAACATTGCCAGCATGGCGACCTCCCTTCTTCAGGGCCTATCGGAACACCTTCCCGGCCTTGTCCCCGACCCGCTCGAGGGTGTCGACCGTAGACTCTACACGGTCCACGGCGCTCTCTGCCTTGTCCTGTATCCTCCCTGGCGTCCCGATCACATGCTCCGTCTTGCGGGCGTACTCTTCGGGCTGGCGCAGGGCCTCGTCCTGCTCGCGCAGGGCTTGGTCAACGCGCTTCTCTGGGTCCATCGAGGCCGCTCCGCCCCCACCGCCCTTGCCGCCGCCCCCGGCCAGCGAGTACTTCGACGACTTCTCCCCGAACTCGTTGGCCTCGACCCTGTCTGCCCACGACACGAGGATGTCGAACTCCGTCTCCTTGTTCGGCGGCACGGGGATCAGCAGGGTGCGCGGATGTCCGATCAGTTTCCGGATCACGTAGGCCTGGAGTTTCGAGTGCTCCTTGTACCAGATGTGCGGTCGGTCCCGGACGTGCTTGTCGTCCCCCCCCTCGACGACCTGGTAGCCTAGTTTGGGGTTGCGCAGCATCTCGACCAGCACAAACACGTTGTCCTCGCCGATCTCGCGGTCCGCCGGGGGCATCCCGTTAAAGACCTTGACCCGGGCAAAGCCCGTCACCTTCTTGAAGGCAGGTGTCTCACGGATCCCATCAAAATCCTTGTCGGTCCTGGCCTTCCGCAACCGCGCTAGCGCCTCCTTGTCCCCCATGTCCGCAAGCCTTTGGAGGTACTCGACCGCGTTCTCGGTGTCCCCGAGCAGGGCATAGCAGCACGCGGCATCGTAGAGGGCCTGCACGTAGGCCGGGTCGCGCGCGAGGGCCTGGTGCAGGAGGGCGAGGGCCCCCCGGTAGTCGCGCTTCTTGTACGCCTTGTACGCCTGCGCCCGGATCTTCTGGGCCGCCTTCTGGTCCGCTGGTTCGGCCTTGTGGGGGCGGTACTTCTTGCGGACCTGCGTCTGCTGGGCCGCGGCCTGGCGCCTGCGCTCGATCTCGTCGGGGCTCTCGGCCTGGGGCGTAAACCCGATCCGTCCCAGGGCATTGCGCGCGAGGTGGCGGCCCTCCTCGTCCCCTTCTCGATAGAGCCGCTGAAAGGCGGGGGCCACGGCCTCGCGCTCCCCCGGCTTCAGGGTGGAGACATCCCGGTAGGCCTCCCACAGGGCCACGCAGTATTTGAGTTCCTCGATAGCGGCCTTGTCCGGGGCCTGCAAGATCGCTTCACAGTTCCCCTTCTGCCGGTCCCAGGCGGACTGGGCCGGCTGACCAATCGCGGCGGGCCAGCGCACGAGCCCGACGGCGAGAATTGCGAACAGGGCGGCTCTCCTCATGCGGCACCTCACGCAGCGCAAAAGGATTATAGCAGGAATGGGGACTACGCGGGTCACGAGCCCAAAGTGAGGGCCTCCACCTCCTCAAGCGTGCGTCGGAAGAGGTCGAAGGTCGCCTGCATCGCCTCGGGGCGGGTCAGGTCCACTCCGGCGCGGCGCAGCGTCTCCACGGGGTAGTCCGAACCCCCTGCCCGCAAAAAGTCGAGGTAACGCTCCGCAGCCCCCGGCTCCCTGGCCTGGACGCGGGTCGCGAGCGCGATGGCCGACATCAGGCCAGTCGCGTACTGGAAAACGTAGAAGTTATAATGAAAATGCGGGATATAGGCCCACTCCCAGCGGTCGTGCTGCCCGATGGTGAAGTTGGGCCCGTAGTACTTGCGGACCAGCGAGGCATACATCTCGCCAAGCGCCTCCGCGGTCACGGCCCCTCCCTCCTCCACGAGGCGGTAGAGGTCGCGCTCGAACTCCGCGAACATCACCTGTCGAAAGACCGTGGTCCGCAGCGACTCCAGCCGCCTCGTGAGCAAGAACAGCCTCTCCTCGCGGCTGCGCGCGCCCTGAAGGAGCGAGTAGAGCAGCATCTCCTCGTGGAAGGTCGAGGCGACCTCGGCCAGAAAGATCGGGGCATCGGCGTTGACGTATTCCTGCGAGCGGTGCGAGTACCAGAAGTGCATGGCATGGCCGAACTCGTGCGCCAGCGTGAACACGTCCTCGATCTCGCCCATGTAGTTCAAAAACACCATGGGATGGTCTCGGTAGGTCGCATTGCAGAAGGCCCCGCTTCGCTTACCCTTGTTCGGCATCGCGTCCATCCAACGGTTGGCCGGATCGAGCCCTGTCGAGAGCACCTCCATGTAGTCCGACCCGAGGGGCTTCATGGCCTGTCGCACCATGTCCAGGGCCCGTGGAAACGGGATGTCCCGATGCGGCGACGGGAATAGTGGCACGTACAGGTCGTGGTAGTGCACGGCCTCGACCCCAAGGAGCCGCTGGCGCAGGCGCACGTAGCGGTGGAGGGTCTCGGGAAGGTTTTGCGCGGTGACAGCGAGCAATTGGTCATAGACCGCGACAGGCACCGCGTTGCGGTCCAGGGAGGCCTCGAGCGCGGAGGCGTAACGGCGGGCGCGGGCATCGAGGATGTTCCCCTTCACCGTGAGGTCGAGGACTGCGGCGAACGAGCGCGCGAATGCCCCAAGCGTTGAGAAAAACTTGCGGACCGCTTCCTCGCGCACGGCGCGGGACTCGTGGGCCCGAAGCCGCGGAAAGGAGGCGCGGGTGAGCGCGACCTCCTCTCCCGATGGGGTGACGACCGGCGGAAAGACCACGTCCTCCTCGAGCCCGCTCAAGATGAACCGCCCTGCCGCGAGCACGTCGCCGGTCATGGCCAGGATGCGCTCTTGGTCCGGGCTCAGGACGTGCGCCCGCCTCCGGATCAGGTCGTCCACGTAGTGCGCGTACTTCTCCAGCCCGGGCCTGCGCACGAAGGAGCGCAGGCGCTCGGGGTCCGCTGCCAACAACTCTGGCTCTACGAACGAGCGCGCCTCGTTGAATCGGGTCAGAAGGGTGTCGGCCTGGTCTGTGCGGACCTTGGCCTCACCCCGGGTCCGGTCCGTGGCGTAGTCGAGCCGCGCGTAGGCCGCGAGACGGTCCAGTTTCTCGGCCAACTCAAAGACGAGGTCGAGGCAGCGCCCAAACGAATCAGCGTCCCTCGCGACCCTCCCTCGGCACGCGTCCAGTTCCCCGAGGCGGGCTTGGAGGTCCTGGCGGGCCTTGTCCCATGCGGCGATGTCCGCGAAGAGGTGGGATAGGTCCCAGCGATAGGTTTCGGGGACCTCTCCACGGGCCGCGTCCGCGCGCGGCACGTACTCGGGCAGAGGTTCGCAGGTGGACTCGGCCGGCGCGAACAGACCCGCCGCGAGCACGCACGGCGTGGTGATCCGCGCCCCCCCACAGGCATAAAAAAGACTCCTCATTTCCTCTCCTTCCGGTGGACCAGGACGGAAGTCTGCAAATCTGGGCTGCCCCCTGTCAAGATGCGAGGGGGAGAAACCGGACGGATGGTGGATACCAAGAAACACGATGCTCCCTGAAGCCGCCGAACTCCTGCCGGCAGCGGGCTTTGGCCCGCGGCCGGGCAGGGCGCTGTCATCCCCTACGCGCCCGCGAAGATCGCGGTGGGGCTTGACACCTCGTGGTAGCGTAACAAGCGTTTTATTGTTTTTGATGTCGCGGGTCCATTTGACCTGCGAGGAGGGGCCATGGACCCGCGCCATGGAAGACCAAAGTGTAGCCAGGACCCGCAGTGCTTGGTCGCTGGTGACCTGGCACGCGGGATGAAGGGACAACAAGAGGTCCTCCTCGCACTGTTCGCAGCCCCACCTGGGGACGAGGACGCCCTCTTTCGCGCCATCGCGAACCTCGCAGAGGTCCTGACCGGGTCGCGGGCCGCCTTCCTGGTCGCGGTCGAGGACGAGTCCCGCGTGGTCCGGAGCGCCTTCTCGGATCGCGCGGCACGGGCGTGCGCGGTCCCGAAAGAGCGGCTCGATGGGACCATCCCCCACGGGGCCCTCTGGGCCGAGTGTCTGCGCGAGCGTCGTCCCGTATTTCACAACGCGATATCGTCCCTGAAGTTGCAGACGAGTGGCCACATCCCCCTCTCTCGGGTCCTGTGCGTGCCGGTCCTCGACCGGGGGAGGGTCGTGGCCGTGTGCGGGGTCGCAAACAAGCCCGGCCCCTACACCCGCGCCGACGCGGAGCGCCTGATGCCTCTCCTGGAGGCCGCGTGGAACCTCGTCATGCGAGGACGCCTCGAGTTGGCCCTCCAGGAGCGCGAGGGGATGTTCCGGGCCCTGGCCGAGCAGTCCTTGGCCGGGGTCGGGCTCATCGGGCCGGACGGTGTCGTCTTCGCAAACCGGGCGCTCGAGAACCTTTCGGGCTACACCTTTCAAGAAATCCGCGACCTCGGTCCCCAAGGGTTTGCGCAGTGTATCCATCCCGAGGACCGGGACCTGGTCATGGCCCGCCACAGGGCCCGGATGGCGGGCGAGGCCGGGCTGCCCGACACGTATGACTTTCGGCTCCTCCGGCCGGACGGCAGCGCGCGGTGGGTCACCCTGTCCGTCACGCGGGTTGATGTTCGAGGACAGCCCCATGTCGCCATCACTGTGGTGGACTCCCACGACCGTCACGAGGCCGAACAGGTCCGCGAGGAGGCCTTTGCCCAGGTGCGGCGGACGCTCGACGCCACGGTTTTGACCCTCTCGCGGACCCTGGAAGTCCGTGACCCATACACGGCTGGACACCAAAGGCGCGTCGCGGACCTCGCCAGGGCCATTGCCCAGGAGATGGGCCTGGGCTTGGACCGTGTGGAGGCGATCCGCATGGCCGGGCTGTTGCACGACATTGGCAAGATCGGGGTTCCGGCGGAGATCCTGGCCAGGCCCGGAAGTCTGAGCCCGACCGAGATGGCCCTCGTGCAGACGCACTGCCAGGTCGGCTATGACATCCTCCTGCCTGTCGAGTTCCCGTGGCCCATTCACTTCTATGTATTGGAGCACCACGAACGCCTGGACGGGTCGGGATACCCCGCGAACAAGAAGGGCGACCAGATCCTTCTTGAGTCCCGCGTCCTCGCGGTGGCCGACGTGGTCGAGGCCATGGCCTCGCACCGCCCCTACCGCCCGGCCCTGGGCATCGAGAAGGCCCTCTCGACCATCGAGGAGGAGCAGGGGAAGACACTGGACCCAGACGTGGTCCGGGCGTGCCTCAGGCTTTTCCGCGACAAGGGGTATCGCCTGCCGTAGGGCGTCCGCATTGTAGCGCGGTTTTCTGGCGACCTCCCAATCTGCTATAAGTGGTCGACATGGAGCGGATTGGCCTCATCGGGGTGACCGTGCTCGCGGCCCAGTTCCTCGCGGTTTCGGCGCGGGGGGAGGAGCCGCTGCCGCCTCTGCGGGAAGGGCTTGCATGCCTGAGGACCGCAGACCTCGCCTGCGCGAAGGCGCGTCTTCTGGCGGCGTGGGAGGGGTCACAGGACGGGGTCGAGCGGGCGAAGGCGGCGCTTTTGTTGGCCCGGGCTAGACTTCAGGCCGGAGAGCCCGGCGAGGCGCTTTTGGCCTTGGACTCGGTGAGGCCAACCGATGTCCCGGCCCACCTCAAGGACCTGCACGACTTCGAGCGGGCGCGGGCGCTCGAGGCCCTGAAGAGGCCCGAGGCCGCGGACGCTTTCCAGCGATTCCTCCAAGAGCACGGCGGGTCGGACCGGGCGGACGAGGCGCGCCTGGCCCTCGCAGCCCTGCGGCTCGATGCCGGCGCCTCGGACGAGGCAGCGAGACTCGCCCGCGAGGTCCTCTCGGGCGGCGCGGGGGAAGAACAGAAGGCCCAGGCCGAGTCCCTCCTGGCCCGGTCCATCGGCGGCGCAGAGGGGGCGGCGATGTTGAGACGATTGTTCATCGAGAGGCCCCACACCGAGGCCGCGGCTCGCTCTGGCGTGAGGGAGGCGGACCTGACGCCGGAGGAACTCGAGCGCCGGGCCCGAGCCTTCCACGCCGCCTACGACTACGAGGAGGCCCAGCGCATCCGCGAGGCGCTGTGGGCCGCGGGAAAGCGCTCTCCCGCCCTCGCGCGCGATTTGGCCCTGTCGCATCTGAACCTCGTGCGGGACGACCCGCGCCGGGCGCTCGAGCTCATCGCCATCGCCGAGGAGGGAGGAGCCATGGGCCGGGCCGAGGCGATCTGGTGGCGGGCGAGGGCGCACGCAAAACTCGAAGAGTACGACCGCGCCCGAGCCTTGTACCGCGAGTACTTGAAGGTCGCGCCGAAAGGCCCGAACCGAGTGCAGGCGCTGTACTATATCGGCTGGCTCCCCTACGACCACGGCAAATACGAGGACGCCTTGCCAGACCTCGATGCCTTCCTACGCGTGGTCAAGCGCGACCGCCTGCGCTCGTACATCATGTGGGCCAAGGGGTGGTCCCTGTACAAACTCGGGCGGTTTCACGAGGCCCTGCGCGTGTTCGAGGACATGACCCGCATGGGGAACGCGCTGGTGGCGGGCAAGGCCTTCTACTGGGGCGGAATGGCGCACCGCGCCCTCGGAAACCCCAATGAGGCCGCCCGCTGGATGCGGGAGGCGGTGGAGCGCTACCCCCTGACCTACTACGCGGTTCTCGCGGCGAAGCGCTTGCATGAGTGGCAGAAGGAGCCCCTTCCCCGCTGGATGGTCGGGCCTGCGGTGGGCCTGCCGGACCCGGCCCCCTTCTGGCCCTTCGAGCGCCTGCCGACCCCCATCGCGCGCGCCTTGCGGCGGGTCAAGGATTTCTCGGACGTCGGCGAAATCGGTCGGGCGCGGCGCGCCTATCGTCCCATCGCGCGTGACGTGGAGCGGCGGTTCCGCGGGTCCGAGAAGGCCCGTCTTCTTTTGACCGTGTACGACGCCATCGAGGACTACCATGCCCTGTACGAGCGCGCCCCGAGGGAGTTCGGTCGGGAACTGGGCCGCCTGCCGACCAAAGACAACGCCGTGTTCTGGATGCTCTACTACCCTCGGGCGCACCGGGACCTTGTGCACGTGTTGTCGAGGCGCTTCGGGATGCCCGAGCACTGGGCCTACGCGATCATGCGCCAGGAGTCGCGCTACCGTCCTCGCCAGGTCTCGCACACCGCGGCCCTCGGCATCATGCAGATGATCCCGAAGACCGCGAAGGTTGTCGCGGCGGCCCTTCGCGTCCCATTCGCGGTAGAGGGCTTCTTCGAGGCCGGGCGCAACCTCTTGTTTGGCCACTACTATCTCTCGGTGCTCCTGCGCGATTTCAAGGGGCAAATCGTGTTCGCGTCCGCGGCCTACAATGCGGGTGCGCCGCCGGTGAAACGTTTCCTTGCGAGCCACCGAGGGCTCCCGGCCGATGCCATGGTCGAGCACATCTCCTATAACGAGGCCCGCAACTACTGCCGCATGGTGGCGAGCCACCTCGTGCGATACGCCTACCTGCACCTGCCGCCCAAAGAACGCGCGGCCCTCTACCGCGACCTCTTCCCGGACACAGTGGACTACGACCTCGGGGACTCGGTGAACTACTGACCCGCTCCCTGGGACGATGTCACTGCTTGAGCATGATGCGGCGCAACTCCGCGTAGGACTCGGACACGGCGTAGGCGCACAGGTCCGTGATGCGGTCCCCAAACTCGAGGCCGCTCAAGTACAACGTGTCCTCCTTCAGAAGTACGCCCGCGACCTTCAGGTCGTTGCACAAGAACAGGCCGGCCCGGCTTGCGGTGCGGTCCACGCCATCGAGGAAGGCCTCGAGGTCAATGGCCCGTTTGGCCCGTCGGAACTTCGTCAGGACAGCCGTGAGGGAGGCGCGCGCCTCCGACGACAGGATCCCTGCAATCTCTCGGGCCATCTCCTCGACCCCCACCGCGTCCTCGGGGAGCGGGAAGTCAGGAAAGGCCACGCGCAGGCCCGCAAGGAAGAACAGCCGGAGTGACGCCGCATCCGAGATCCCCGCCATCTCGAAGCCGGGGGCGAAGGTCGTAAGCGCGCGTGCGAGCCCAAAGCGCAGTTCTTTGCCGCGCCAGGCCATGGCCACGTCGTCGCCCACGGCCAGGGCGGGGGGGTTCAGGGGGAGTTTCGCGAGACCGTTCCTCCCCGAGGCCCGATACAGCCGGGGCAAGGGGATGCCGAGGACCTTCGAGGCCGCAGCGGCCATGTTCTGAAGGGGACCGCGCATGCTCATGTCCACGCGGTCCGACTCGGACAGGCCCGCGTCTTGAAGCGTCTTGAGGGGGAGAATGCGCAGGAGCGGGGCCTTGAGGATCGCGAGCACTTGCGCTGTCCCGACATCGGCCGCCTCGTCACGGATCAGGCGGTCGAATGCGTCCGGAGGCAGGGAGTCCCTCCGAAGGGTCAAGGAGGGCTGGCGGCCCGCCTCGAAGGCCGCGCGCTCGGCCTCGGTCGCGACCCCCAAGACCACGAGGGCCGAGGCCGCGCACCAGGCCCCATCTGTGTCCTTGGTCAGGAGGCACAAGTCCCGGACCGCACGGTACGACTCCACGTGGGTCGGGTCCAGCGCAATGGCCCGGCGATGAGCCTTCAGGGCCTCGGCCTCGCGGCCTGGCATCCGTGTCAGCACGTTCGCGAGCCCGATCACGGCCTCCGCGTCGTCGGGGACGACCTGAAGGACCTCCTCAAGCGTCTCGGCAGCCAGGGCCAGATTGTTCAGTCGCTCGATGTAAAGCGTGGCGAGGCGCCGCAATGTCTGGACCAGCCGCTCGGTCCGCCCGGTCAGCCGGTCGCGGCGCGCGAGCAACTGATACAGCGTTGCGACCCCCTCGTGGTCATGCTCGGACTCGAGCAAGGCTTCGAGGGCCTGGACCGCCTCCTCAAGGTCCGCATCCAGCTCCAGCGCGGACCACAGGTGCGCCCGGGCCCCCTTCGCGTCGTTCAGGTGGTCGCGCAGGTGGGCGGCCAGGGCGTAATGGAAGCGGGCGCGCTTGCGACCGTCCTGCTCCGTCTCAATCAGGCGCTCGAGGATGTCGCGTGCCTCCTGGTGCAGGGACGCCTCGACCGCGACCTCCAGGGCCTTGACGAGCGCCGCGCGCGGGGATGTGCCCTCGTAGGCGGCCTCTAGGTACCAGTTCAGCGCGGTCGTCGGGTCCTTCCAGACCTCGCGGTGCAGGTCGCCCAGGCGCATCTTGTTCGCGAAGCGCTCCGGGCCCTGAGGCTCGATGCGTACGAGGCTCTCGAGATAGCGAGCCACGCGCCGGCCGTCCCCAGCCTGCTCGGCGGCCTTGACGAGTCCGCGCAACGCCGCGATGTCCGGGCCGCCCCGCAGGGAGTACGCCTGGTCCAGAAACCAAAGTGCCCGCTTTGGGTCCCCCTGGCGCGAGGCGCACTGAGCCGCGGTCTCGAGCGCCTCCATCCGGTCCATCGGGGTCAGGCCATCCGGCTCGCCAGAGAGGACAGGCTCCAGGGCTGCGAGTGCCTCCACGTCGCGCCCGCTTTGCGCCAGGACGCGGCCCAGGACCACGCGCGTGCGCGCGTCGGACGGGTCGAGTTCCACGGCCCGCGCGTACCACTCCGCCGCAGTCGCCAGGTCCCCTGCCCGCAGGGCCGCGCCCGCCCCTGTCAGGCGCAAACGACGTTCCAGCGCCAAGTTCTCGGTGGCCGCCTTGCGGGCGAGGGGTTCCACCAGGGCCACGATCGGCGCGCTCTCCCCAACGCGGATTAAGACCTCGGCCAGACGCTCGACCGCCTCGGCGTGCAGGGGGTTCAAGGCCACGGCCCGCTCGAGGTGCGCGCGGGCTGCGGCCAGATCCGGGGTTGGTGACGACAGGGCCAAAAGACCCAAGGCCGCATGGACCTCCGCCGCGGCCTCGTCCTCGCCCAAGGCCTGTGCCGCGACCGTGAGGGCCCGGCGTTCCTGCTCTGTCTCGCCGTCCTCGCGGTGTAGGGTCGCAAGCCTCTTCGCGAGGTCTGCCGCCCTAGCCGGCGAAGACCCCTCCAGGGCGTTCCACAGGGCGTCCTTCGCACGTCTCCGTTGCGCCAGCCGCTCCAGACACACCTCCGCGAGGCGCATCAGCACCTCCGCGCGCTCCTCCCCATGAAGGCGCGCGGCCTGCTCCTCGAGGTCGTGTGCCACCTCGGTCCACAGGCCCGCGGCCTCGTGGGCCTCGCGCAGGCGCCTCGCCACATCCGCATTGTCCGGGTCGCGCCGTGCCGCCTCGACCAGGAAACCCAAGGCGGCCCCGGGGTCCTTTTGTTCCTGGAGGGCGAGATCGGCCATCGCAACGAGGTGGGTGACTGCCTGACCCGGGTCAGCCTCGACCAGGCGTCGCCGGACGATGAACTGGCGTGACGAGTCCTCTAGGACCTCGTACAGGGCGCACAGGCGCTCGAGGACCGCTACATCCGTGGGCTCGAGGAGCGAGACTTCCTCCAGGACTCGCGCCTCGGCCTCCGGCTCGCCGGGGTAGCGCTCGCGCAGGAGCGTCGCAAGTCGCGTGAGGACCCGCACCAGAAGGGCGGGGTCCCGCGTGCGAAGGGCCGTCTCCTCGCACAGACGTCGCACATCATCGTGGCGCGACAGCCCCTCGTACAACGCGCACAAGGCGTCGAAGACCAGGGCATTGTCGGGGTCCAGGGTGAGGGCCTCGTGGTACTCGATTGCAGCCTCCTCCGGGCGGCCCATCTCGTGTAGAAGCACCGCGAGCGCCAGGCTGGCCTCCACACGCGAGGCGCGGTCAGGCGCGACCCCCTTGCGGGCCCGAAGCAGGCGTTCAAGCCAGGGGTGGTCCTTAAGGCGGGCCGCGACCTCGCACGCCCGGACCAAGAGGTCCGGGTCCAACGGGTCGGCATCGAGGGCCATGAGCAAGGCTTCCCGGACCGTCCGGTCATCCGCACCGCTCTCGAGGAGCAGTGTCGCAGCCTGCCGGGCGAGCCGTTTCCCTGTGGCCGTGCGGGCCAGCCCCAGCAGGACTTTCGCGGCCTCACCCACCTGACCCTGCGCCCTCGCGGCCTCGATCATCTCGGCGACCAAGTCCGGGTCGGACGGGTTCGCCTCGACCGCGGTACGCAGGCAGAAGAACGCGGCCTCGGCGTCGGACAGGCGTGTCGAGAAAAGGTTGGCCAGGCGCAAGAGCGTGACGGTCCTCTGCGGTCCTTGTTCGATTTGCTGGCGGAGGAGAAGGGCGTCTGCAACCCCCTTCCAGTCTTCGGCATCGCGTCGGCGGGCCTCCTCGGCCTCGAGCGACGCGACCAGGTGGGTGTCCAATGCGGCCAGGTGCGCCTCGAGACCGTAATCATGGAGAAACCCCCGGACCTCGCTCACCTGCTCCGGCGTCAGGTCCACAAGCGGCCTGCCGCACCCGACGAGCACGACCTCGGCCCCGGCCTCGGCCAGGCGCGCCTCGGCCAACGAAGCGGCCAGTCCCAGGGGGTCGCCCCCCTCGGGAAGATGCCAAGCGAGCAGGCGACCCAAGGCGGCCATCGCGGACAGCACTGGGGAGGGCGCGGACACCCTTCCATCCGACCCGAAGACCCTGCCTTCCGGGTCCTCCCACCACTCGGGTCCCGGCAAGAAAAGCAACGGGCGAGGCGGGTCCGTGTCCGTGGCGGGTCCGATCGGGCGCGGGCCCTCCGCCCCTTCCGGCCACCAACAGGTGCCTCGGGCCCCCAAGGAATGCGCGGCACGGACCGCACCGAGCCCTCCAGGACCTGTCCACAGGTGCACGAGGTCTGCCCGCTCGGGCGTGACGGTGACGCAGTGGCCCGACCACCACGGCGCAGAGACCACCACACGAAGGGCCGCCTCGACCTCTTGGGCCAGGGAGGGTGCCTCGTCGGGCCTTCCCGCGAGGTACGGCTCCACAAACATCTCACCCGCGGTCCGGAGGTCCTGCCAGGACTTTCGCAAGGATTCGTCCTGCTCTGCCTCCATGAGGGCCTGTGTCAGGTCCGCGAATCGCGCAGGCCGCACCTGGTCATCCCCCCGGATGGTGAGCGCGAACCGGGCCAGCCTGTGCGCCGCATACAAAAGGAGTGCGGTCGCCGCCACAGGGTCCTTCGTCGGAAGCGCCACACTCCAAGGCCATGCCACGTGGGCAGGGACACGGGGGGGAGCGATCAGGTGGTTACTCATACGATCCTCGCCGCCAAGAGAACAGCCAAAGCCAGGACTCGGACCATCACCGGCGGATTGTAGGGGAGGGCAAGCGGAGAGGCAAGAACCTACGGATTGGCCTTCGCCTTGGCCTGGTCCAGCAGTTTCTTCACGAGGGCGTTGTTCGGGTCGAGTTGCAAGGCCTGGTTGTAGGCCTGGATAGCCTTCTGGTAGTCCCCCGCATTGTAGGCGTCACGACCCGCACGGATATGCTGCTTGATCTTCGCCTGGGTCTCCTCGTCGGTGGGGGCCGGGACCGGTTCAGGGGGGGGCTTCTTCAGCCCGATATCATCGGGCTGTGGGGCGGGGCCGCGCGGCCTGCGCGGCTCCGCCGGGCGCATGGCCTTCCGAATGTCTGCGAGAAGCGCCTTGGCCTCTGCATTGCGACGGTCCAGTCGGAGCACGGCCTCGACCGCCTTCCTCGCCTCGTCGAGGTTCCCCGCCTCGAAGGCCTGCCGGCCCGTGGCCAGGAGGTCTGCAACCTGTTGGGCCCTCAACTCCTCGGGCGACGGCTCCCGGGGCGGCGGGGGTGGGGGAGGAGGCTCCGGGGGAGGACCAGGGTCGGGGACCTGGGCGGCCACGGGGGCCACATCGGGGACCACCGCTGGCGGGGGCGGAGGAGGCGGTTGTGGTGTCACAGGCGCCACGACCACGGGCGGCGGGGGTTCCTCTGGAGGGGGCTTCGCGCCTTCGAAGTACACAACCGCCCCCACGATCAGGAGGATCGCCACTGCGCCCACGATCACCCAGAACATCCGCGATTCCTTGCGCTCCTCCTCCTCGGGCGGGAAGACGGACTCTGGCAGGGCCTGGGAGCCCTCGACGAACCACTCGGCGGCCTTGCGGGCCGCTTCTGGTGTGTCTCCACTCGGGGCGACCGGCATCGCGGCCGTGGGCTCCTCGGCCTGCGCCGGCGCCTCGGCATGGGCGGGCCTCTCCTCCGTGGCAGGGGGGCTGACTGCTTCCTCAGTCTTCGGGGCCTCCTCTCGGAGGGCCGCCTCCACGAGCGAGGCATCGAAGGCCTCGGTTGGTCGCGAGACCTCGACCGGGCGCTCGACGGCGCCGGGCGGCACGGCGGCAGGGGCGGGGGCCGCGGCCTGGGCCACCTCCGCCGCAAGACCGGTGAACAAGCGCGTCTCGCGGGACTCGGGCTCCGGGGCCCTGGTCTCCGGCGCCTTCATCTCGGCCTCCAGCGGGCAGACGACCTCGACCGGGACCTCCCGCAGCGGCTCCAGCGAGAAATCCGCACCCGGAAAGTGCCCCGCCCGCAGGGCCTCCATCTCGGCGAGTGCCTCCGAAGCGTCTGCGAACCGTGCCCGTGGGTCCTTGGCCAACAATTTGGTCATCAGCAGACGCTCGTAGCCGTCGATCCCAGGGATGCCGGGCTTCGCCACGTGAAGAGGGAGTGGCTTCTCGTACACCTGGCGCTTGATCGTGGTCGAAGGGCTTGACGACACGAACGGGGGCTTGCCCGCCACCATCTCGTACATCAGGATGCCCAGGGCGTACAGGTCTGCGCTCGCGTCTCCGGGGCGGCCAGAGCAGACCTCCGGGGCCAGGTACTCGGCCGTCCCGTGGAAGGGCTCGTTTCGCCGCGCAGGCGTGTAGCCTGGAAGCAGGCGCGAGAAGCCGTACCTTGCCACCCGTACGTGCAAGGAGTCTGGGTCCACGAACACGTTGGAGGAGGTCAGGTCCAGGTGGTGGACGCCCACGTCGCTCGCGGCCTTGAGGACCGAGGCGATGCGATACGCCACCGTCAGGGCCGTCTCGAGAGGCAGGCCGTTGCGCGCCCGGATCAGGGACTTGAGCGAGTCATAGCCTGCGGCCTCGAAGACCAGGTAGAGGTTGCCGGCGTCGGTCCGGCCCGCCTCCAGGCAGTGCAATACCGTGGAAAGCCGGGCCGCAGCCAGCCGCCTGGAGGTCTCCGCCACGGCCACGACCTCCGGGACCCCTGCCTTCAGCTGCGGGTCCAGGACCGTGAGCACCACCGGCCTACCGTCCTCGCGCCGTCTGCCTGCCGTGTGACGACCGTACTTGTCCTCGATCACCTGGTCCGACGGCTCGTACCTCGAAGCGAGAGGTTCACCAAGCATCGCGTCTTCCTTCCTGCCCGATTGGATATGACCCCCAGGCGGACATGCCCCCTCGACCGGCTCTGGCGATCCGCGGACGCATTGTAGATAATCCCCGAAGGTTTTGACAAGGGTTCCGGAACATGACGGAGTACGGGCTTCGGGGCATTCGCTCGGCGGCTTTCGCGGCGGTCGCCCTGGTCTTGGGTGTCTGCGGCAGGGGCGAGTGGGGCGTGACGGGAGGCGACCGCGGCGGACAGGGTGCAGACGGCCCGGAGGGGGTGGCACCCGAGTCGGTCGGTTCGGAGGTCGTGACGAATGTCGAGACGGACCATGGCTTGGGCGATGACCTTTTCCAGGGAGAGGTCGAACCGGTGACGGATCGGGGAACGGACGTCTTGGATCAGGGGGCAGGCCCGGACGTCGGCCCGGACCTGACCCGGCCCCAGGTCGTCTCGGCCTTCTCCGCGGATGGGAAGGGGGTGACCGTGCGGTTCTCGGAGCCGGTGGACCCGCTGACCGGAGCGGATCCAGGGCATTACACCATCCAGGGAAGCGACAACTCCATCGTGGCGGTCACGGATGCGAGGGTCTCCTCCATGTTCGTGAACTTGACCCTCGACCCCAAGGCCACCATCAACCCCGCCTTGACGTACACCGTGTACGTGTCAGGGGTTACGGACCTCGCGGGCAACGAGGTGGACCCCAAGGCAAAGTCGGCCAAGGTCAAGAGGTCCGTCTATTTCGCCCTGGTCTGGCATCAGCACCAGCCGACCTACCTCGACGTGGCGAGGGACGAGTTGTCCGGACCGTGGGTGCGCAAGCACGCGACCAAGGACTACTACGACATGGTGGCGATCCTGCGCGACTACCCGGAGGTCCACGTCACGGTGAACCTGACCGCGGTCCTGCTCACGCAACTGCTCGACTACTACGTGGCGAGGCTTGGCCCCTACGTGGACACGAAGGCCAACCGGGTGGACGAGGCAGGGTTCTTCGCCGCATGGCGGGGGCGGACCGACCCGTGGATTGACCTCCTCCTCGATGACACGCCCGACCCGGAGGGCAAGGTCGCGCCGAGACCCACGGACCGGCAGATCGAGTTGTTCTACAACGCCCCGTGGTCGTGCCTGTCCACGTCCGACGCCATGATGGCGTTTTTCCCCGAATACAAGGCGTTGCGAGACCGGGCACCGGTGACGTACACCCATGATGACCTCTTGCTTCTGAAAATCATGTTTGAAATCGCGTGGTTCGACCCGGACTTCCTGAACGGCCCCGTCACCATGCCGGACGGGAGCGTCGTGGACCTGTCGGACGTCGTGAAGAAGGACGCGGCGGGGCGGTTCACCCTGGCCGTGCCGCCCTCGGAGGACCTAGCGAACCGCCTGGTAGCCGAGGAATACAAAATCATGAAAAACATCGTGGCCATCCACAAGGGCATGCGCTTCGACCCCGCGGCGTGCGCGAAGAGCGGGCAGTGCACGGGTCAGGTGGAGTTGACGACCACGCCCTTCTATCACCCTATCCTCCCGCTGATCCACGATTCCGACCTCGCGAAGAAGGTCCAGCCCTTCGATACCATGCCGGAGCGGTTCCGGGAGCCCGAAGATGCCCGTGCCCACGTGCTCAAGGCGGTGCGCTACTTCCAGGACCTGTTCGGAGCGCCGCCGCTCGGGATGTGGCCCGGCGAGGGGTCCGTGGCCGAAGAGGTGGTCGGGCACTTCGTGGACGCTGGGGTCCGATGGGTCGCCACGGACAAAGACGTACTCCTGAACACGCTTGCCAAGATGGGGCAAGCTGCGCCGCCGTGCGCCCACTGCCGCCCGTATCGTCTAGATGTGGACCTGGCACTCGGGGACGGAGGCTCCCAGACGGATGAGATGGCGATTGTGTTTCGGGACACGGGGCTTTCGGACAAACTGGGCTGGACCTACCAACCGATGTGGGGACAGGTGGCGGCGCAGGACTTTTTGAAGGACCTGTTGAACATGGCCCCCACGTTTGGGGGACCGGACCGACTGGTCACCGTGGTCCTGGACGGGGAGAACGCCTGGGAGTCCTATCTCAAGGAGCATGATGCCAAGGGGTTCTTCCGGGCCCTGTACCGAGCCCTCAACGACGCGGCGGTCATGGGGGAGATCGTGCCGGTCACGGTGGGCGAGTACCTGCTAGGCAACGAGGCCCGCGCCATCCCGCCCCACCCCATTCACGACCTTCCCGAACTGGAGCCTTTGCAACCAGGGTCCTGGATCGGCGGCAACTTCGCCGTCTGGATCGGCGAGCCGGAGGAGAACGCGGGGTGGGCGTACCTCTTGAAGGCCAGGAAGGCCCTGGCCGCAAGCGGGCTCCCTCGCCCGGACCCGGCAGCCCCCGCCCCGCCAAAGGCCGACACGCCCGACTACCACGCATGGCGAGCCTTCGAGGAGATGTACGCCGCCGAGGGGAGCGACTGGTTTTGGTGGTATGGCGACGACATGACGAGCCCGGCCAATGACGACACCCCCTTTGATGCCGCGTTCCGCTCGCACCTGGTTGGGATGTACCAGGCCATGAACGAGGCGCTGACGAAGCAGGGCAAGCCGCCGGTTCCTGTCCCGGATTTCCCGCCCCTGGTCCAGGCCAAGCAGAAGGCCCCGACCGGTCCCTTGACGACCCCGCCGGTCCTGGATGGTCAAATCGCCCCGACGGAGGCCTGGGTCTCGGAGGGGGGGCTGTTCTACGACAACGATTCGGGCAGCATGGCGAACCCTCTGGACGACATCGCGTCGGTCTATTACGGCTACACGTCCGACAAGTTCTACTGCGCCCTTCAGTTCAACCTGGACCTGAATCAGAAGGTCGTCACGCCCTACGCGGTGTCCCTCTACTTTTCGCACAAGCACATCCTCGACCCCCAGACGGGCCAGTTCCAGCAAGACCCCATCAATACAACGGACAAGTATGGTCAGTCCCTGAACTTCCTGATGGGAGGGGCCGCGCGGGAGGTCCGGGTGGACTTCTCGCAAAAACCTCCGGTGGTCGGGGTGTTCCAGGCGAATGGCTCTGGGGGGTGGGTCCCGGCTGGCACGGCGGGCGTGTGGATGGGGGGACCCGCTGCGAGCGGCGGCAAGGTGCTCGAGTTCGCCATCCCCTTCGCGTCGCTCAAACTGGCGCTTGGGGATCCGCTCGAGTTCCTTGCGGTCACCGGGGACACATCGGGAGCGCGCGACCGCGCGCCGAACCTGACCGGCAAACTGGTGTTCGAGGACGCAACCAACCTCGTGTACGTCACCTTCGAGGTGGATGTGAGCGGCACTCAAGTCGCGATTGACACCTACGGCCCGATCAACAATCCCCCGCAGCCGAAGGGCAAGGGGATCGTGTTCATCGCAGGCAATCAGGACAAACTCGGCAACTGGATTCCGAACAAGATCGCGTTGCGGGACGACGGGGTCGCGCCGGACTCGAAGTCGGGGGACAGCATCTGGTCCGGGGTGTTCGGGTTCATGCCCGGAACTCTGTTGCGCTACAAGTATACGATCGGCATCCCCACGGACGAGGGGAAGTGGTCGGGGACCGAGGAGTTCCCGTTGACCGAGCGCGGCTTCGATGTCACCAAGGACCCCTCGTGCAAGAAGATGAAGGTGCGCGACATCTTCGCGGACCGGCCGCAGCCGACAGGGACTTTGGGACCCAAGAGCACCCTGGACCCGTGCGTGAAATGACCGATGCTCAACCGCGTCGCAGGGTTCTTCGTCCGGCTGATGCTCCGGTGGATGCCGGACCCCTTTTTGTTCGCGGTCGTGCTGACGTTCGTCGCGGTCGGGGTCGGGGTGGGGATGCAGCCGGGCGGTGCGTGGGGGCTGCTCGGGGCGTGGGCGGACGGGCTGTTCCGCATCCTGCCCTTCGCCATGCAGATGGTCCTGATCCTGGTGACGGGCCATGCGCTCGCGAGCGCCCCTGGCGTGACCCGTGGCCTGGAGCGCCTCGCGGCCTGGCCGCGCACCGCGGCGCACGCCGTGGTCGTGGTCCTGCTCGGGGCCGCGGCGGGGTCGCTTCTGAACTGGGGATTCGGGCTTGTGGCCGGGGCCGTGCTGGCGCGGAGGGTCGGCGCGAGGGTGAGGGACGCGGACTACGGGCTCCTGGTCGCGGCTGCGTATTCCGGCTTCATGGTCTGGGAGTCCGGGCTGTCCTCGTCCATCGCCCTGATCTCGGCCACCCCAGGAAGCCCCATGAACTTCGCCGAGAAGGTCGGCGGAGCGGCCTTGCCGCTCTCTGCCACCCTCTTGACCCCTCTGAACGTGGTCCCGGTCGCGGTCTGCCTCGCGATCCTTCCGGCCCTGTTCGTGGGGATGCACCCACCAGAGCCCCGCCCGGCACCAGAGACCTGGGACGAGGACGCCCCGCCCATCGCAGCGCAATCGTTGCGCACGCCCGCCCGCCGCCTGGAGGAGGCCCGGCCCCTGTCCCTTGTGCTCGGGGCCCTGGCGCTCGCCGGACTCGCCTCGCGCCTTTGGTCCGGCGCGGCCTTTGATATCAACGCGGTTATCCTCGCCATGCTCGGCCTGGGCCTGTGGCTGCACCGCACGCCCATCGCCTACGTGCAAGCGATCAATCAGGCGGCGCGCACGGTGGGGCCCCTGCTCATCCAGTACCCCCTGTACGGCGGGATCCAGGGGGTCCTGGAGGCGAGCGGGGCCGCAGCGGCTTTGTCGGACTTCTTCGTCCGGCTGTCCACGGCGTGGACCCTCCCTTTCTGGTCGTTCGTGGCCTCGTGCCTCTTGAACTTCTTCGTCCCGTCGGGGGGCGGGCACTGGGTTGTGCAGGGGCCGATCGTGGCCGAGGCCGCCCGCACCCTTCAGGCGTCGCAGGCCGCGACCGCGATGGGGGTCGCCTTCGGGGACCAAGTCGCGAACATGGTCCAGCCCTTCTGGGCCCTGCCGCTCTTGGCCGTGGCAGGTCTGTCCGTCCGCGAGATCATGGGCTACTGCGTGGTCGCCTTTGCGGCCGGGTTCGCCGTGTTCGGCGCGGCGCTCCTCGCGTTCCCGGGTGGCGGGTGAGGCCGGTGCGCTAGCCCCCGTCCCTCGCGCGCGCGGTGCGCGCAAGGCGGCGGGCCTGGCGCAGGGGCTCCGGGGTGACGGCGCGGACCACACTGGCCCGGACCACGGCGAGTGCGGTGTCGAGGTCGGTGCGCCAACCCGGGTGCACGACGATGGGGTGAACGCCCGGGCGCGCGCGCAACCAGGCGGCCACGACCTCGCCGTCGAGGAGCAAGGGGCTCGTCGCGCCCGCCTCCGGTCCGGGCGGGTCCCCTGCTGCGAACAGGGGCCGCCACGTCACACCCACCGTCGGCAAATCCAGGACCGCGCCCAGGTGCACGGCCAGGCCCGCCCTCCTCGGGTGGTCCCGCCCTGTCGCGTTGACGATCAAGACATCGGGCCGCACGGCGAGCCCTCGAACCGCGGCCTCGAGCAAAGGACCTTCCCGCAGAGCTAGCATCCCGGGGATGTATGGGGCACCGGCCTCTCCCGTCACCGTGCATCCGGCGAGCAGACGCCGGCCCTCCATCGTGGCCGCGCCGGCCCACCCTCGGTCCCCGCGGGCACCGGGTCCGCTTCCGCCGCGTCCGAAGCACACGGTAACGCCACCGACGCGCAGCGAGGCGGCACCTGGCCGAAGGGGGCCCGGCTTCTGCCACGCGAGGGTTTCTTGGACCTTGACAAGGGCCTCCTCTGTATCGGGCCACGCCGGCATCGCCCACTTATATTACGTGGCGCGACGGATACGTGCACCAAAGGTGGAGAGGGCGCCTCCGAGGCCCTACCGCGACAGCCCTAGGTCGTCGCGAACGCGGAGGTCCTTGTCAATGCCGACCGGGCGGCGGTAGTGGATGGTGTACAGGTGCATGGGCCGCTCCGGCGTGCCCCGGATGGCCAGGACGTCGCCCACGTAGAGGATATGGTCCCCGCACTCGACTCGGTTGGCGACCCGGCACTCGAAGGCCACGACCGCACCCTCGAACAGGGGTGGACGGATCGTCTGGGCAGGCACGGGTCGGAAGCCGCCCTTCTGCCACTTGTCCACGTCGCGGCCGCTCTCGGTTCCGCACAGCCATGCCCCTTCCGCCACGTCGTCGCTGGGGAGACACAGGGCGAACTCCGGACACGAATCCAGGCACTCGCGGGTGTAGCGCCGCTGTCCGATGGAGATGGCGACCATCCGGGGCTGCCACGAGCAGATGGTCCACCACCCGACGCCCATCAGGTTGGGTCGGCCCTGCGGGTCCAGCGTGGAGACCAGCGCGTAGGGGTGCGGGGATAGGAGCGTCAGGGCTTCGTCCCAGTCGAGGTTCCTCATGGCTTCCTCCTCCTTCAGTCGGGGTTCACAGGGAGAAAGGTCTTGAACGTCACCTGGAAGAAGTCATCGAAGATGATGGCGTTATAGCCGTCCACCATCTTCTTGTACTGAAACGCGATCTCGAGGGGGACGTAGAGGGCCAGGAGGTTTACGGACACCCCGGTCTGGATCATGTGGTACTGCTGCTCACCCAGAAGTTCCAGCCCGCGCACCATCGTCACGAACGCACGGTCCGCGTGGATCTCGGGCTCCTGCGCGAAGTGGACCCCGTAGCCCACGCCCACGGCCAGGAGCGCGACCTGGACATTGAGCGATGCGGTCCAGTCCACGGACCATCCCGGCCAGTAGGTAAACTTCCCCTTGAGCCCGGTCAGGTCCGGGAACATCGAGCCGCTCGGGTCCAGTTGCGACACGACCGGCGAGGGTTTCACAAAGTTGGACGGGTAGGAGCGCTTCTGGGGGAACCAGTACGCCGCGGTGAACTCGCTCGACGCGATGAAGTCGAGCCACCCGGGCAACTGCCAGATGCGGAAGTCGTAGCCCTGGGTGAACCCCACGCCCCAGCCCCCGACGCTCACGTCCAGTTCCGGCCCCGTCCCGTACAAGAGCGAATTGTCCGGGTTTGCGATGCGGCCCGTGGGAAAGAAGACGCGCGGGGTCAGGGCCACCGACATCCGGTGGGTCCGGTAGATGTTCCACGAGAAGCCGGTGTTGATGTTCCCGAGGACCCACTTCCCCTTGTATCGAATGGCGGGGGTGGCGCGGCCCAGGGCTGGAAGGGTATATTTCAGAAAGTCAGTGCCAGCATATTTCTTCGGATTCGATACCCCGAAGACCTTGCCCAGCAAGGGCTGCATCCGGTTCCCGTCCTCGTCCACCTCGAGGGCAATGGGGTCGAAGCGCACATCCATGTACGTGAACGGGACCTCGATGTACCAGTCCAGGGGGTCGGTGATCCCGTACGAAACCTGGATCGTGTGGCCGCCCCCGCGCCCGGTCAAGCCGAGGTCCAGCGAGACCTGCTTGTTCCCTTGTCCGTCCGTGAACTCAATGGGCGGCACGCCGGGCGTGATGCGGCGGCGGTCGTCGAAGCGCCGGCTGGCCTTGACGAACCCCCAGTCCCACTTGACGGCCAGATACCCCTTGGGGAGTTGCGCGGTCACCCCGTACAAGTCCATCTTGGACACGCGCTGAATCTGTCGGTTCATGTAGCGCTCGTAGCGCTTGAAGATGCCCTCCCCCTCCTTGGGGGGACCAGGCCGCCCAAAGAGCGGGTGGTCGAAGTACTCGTCCTCGTCGAGGGCGCCCCGTTCCTCCTCCGCCTCCTCCGTGGGGTGCGAAGAGAGGACCCCGGGCACGACCTGGGCCTTGGCCGTCCCGATGGCCAAGACCCATGCGGCCAAAAACGCCGGCGCGTGTGTCCATCTGGTCGCGTTCATGGGCAATCCTCCGGGCACGAGCCGGGATTGGCCTGTTCGTTCACGTCGCAGACCCCGTCCCCACAGAGGAACAGCTCGATGATGGACGCGGGGAGGCAGGCCTTGAGGTCTTCGAGTTCCTCGGCCTCAAAGCATACATAACCCTCGGAGTACCGGCAGTCGGCGAAGGTTGCGCACTTGGGCAGGCAAAGTGGCAGGGGGATGTCCGGGATGCCACTCAAACAGAAGCCGCCGGGGCCGCACTCCTCGTCCGAGCCACACCCAAGTTTCGAGCACGCCCCACCGGGGACCTCGGCCCTTTCGTCAATGGCCTTCGCGAATTCCGTGGTCAGGCAGAAGCCTCCGAAGCACTCCGCGGCCTCCTCCTCGGTGCAGGGGGCGCCGGTGGGTCGCAACGAGGGTCCCCCCTCGGCCTCGCCGCGGTCTGCGACCTCCAGCATCATGCCGTCACCCGCCTCCGGGGCCTCCATGTCCAGCCGATAGACCTCATTGCTCTGGCACGCGACAGCGAGGGTCGCCACGCTGGCCAGCCGACACAGCCGTCTCATCGGGATCGTCCCCCCAACGCACGAGCGTCAGGGTGAAATGTCATACGCGCGTCGCGGGAGTGTCAAGGAGAAAAAGGGGAAAGTTCTCCGGGCTCTTGAACGGGTTTTGGACATCGTGGGCGCAAGGTCCAAAGTCAAGCCCCGTTCAAGGCCCGCCCGGCAGGCCTACGCACTGGCCATTCCAACAAACGTGCCACGGGCCGTCGCACGGCACCGGGGGCCAGTTGGGAACCGGTTGGAACACACACCCGTGGTCCGGGTCGCACGAGTCGGTCGTGCACTCGTTGTTGTCGTTGCAAGAGATGGGTGTCCCCATGCACTGGCCGCCCTGGCAGGCGTCCCCCGTGGTGCAGGCGTTGCCGTCGTCGCAGGGGGCCGTGTTGGGCGTGAACACGCATGCGCCCGTCTTTTCGTCGCAAAAATCCGTCGTACACGGGTTCTGGTCGTCGCAGACCTTGGGCGTCCCCGCGCACTTCCCCGAAGAGCACACGTCGTCCGTGGTGCACAGGTTCCCGTCCGAGCACTTCTTGCCGTCGTTCGCCGGCTGGAACACGCACCCAACCGCAGGGTCGCACGAATCCGCGGTGCACGAGTTGATGTCGTCGCAGACCCTCGGGGCGCCCAGGCACACCCCCTCCTGGCACGCATCCCCCGTGGTGCAGGCGTTGCCGTCGTCGCAGGGGGCCGTGTTGGGCGTGAACACGCATGCGCCCGTCTTTTCGTCGCAAAAATCCGTCGTGCACGGGTTCTGGTCGTCGCAGACCCGTGCCGTCCCCACGCACGCCCCGCCCGCGCAATGGTCCCCCGTGGTGCAGGCGTTGCCGTCCGAGCAGGGCGCGCCGTCGTTCGCGGGACCGAAGACGCAACCCTTTGCCGGGTCGCACGAGTCCGCGGTGCACGGATTCTGGTCCTCGCAAATGACCGCGGTTCCGCTGCACCCGCCATTCGCACACCGGTCCTGCGCCGTGCAAGTGTTCCCGTCGTCACAGGGGCTCCCGTCGGGGGCCGGCACCTCCTCGCACAGGCCGGTCTTCGGAATGCACCTCGCAATCCAGCATGGCCCCTTGGCCGGCGGCCCGCAGTGGACCACGGTGGCAGGGTCCACGAGGCAGGTCCCCTTTTCGCACCGCAGCGTGCCGTTGCAGAGGTCCCCGTCCTCGTACGGCAGGCAGTCTGCGTCGGTCTGGCAGCCGCACACGGGGGTGCCGACGCAGCGTCCGTTCTGACAGGTGTCGTTGACCGTGCACTCGTTCCCGTCGTCGCAGGGGCTCGTGTTGTCGCTGAACACGCAGCCGACCGACGGGTGGCAGGCATCCTCCGTGCAAGGGTTATCGTCGTCGCACACGATCGGGTTGCCACGGCACACCCCTGCCCAACAGAGGCCGTCCTCCTCGCACAGGGTCTGTAGCGCGCAGGGCTCCCCGTCCGGCGCAGGCCCGGCCCGGCATTCGCCTGCCCCGAGGTCGCAGAAGACCCGGACGCATTCGCCGGGCTCGCCGAGCACCGCCTCGCACTCTTCGTCGGAGGTGCACAAAACCCGCGGGACCTCGAAGAGGATGGCGTCCCCTGGGTCGGCCGTCCCGTCGAACTCTAAGGCGTCCCACAGCCCCTCGTCCCCCGGCAGGTCTCCGGTTTCCTCCCCCAGCGACCCGCCAGGCTCGGCTACATCGTTCCCTCTCGGCACCTCGTCATTCCCATCCCCAGGAATCGCATCCCCCCTCGATGGCGGGCCGCCACCGGGGCACGCGACCAGGAACGCGAGGGGACAGGCAGCGAGGATCGAACAGATGGGGCGCATGGATTTTCTCCCGCAGCAGGGCGACCAGCTAAAAATAAGTTACCAAAAATCCCTCGGAGTTGCCAACCAATCGCGGATGAGCTGCCGTGCGCGAGCGCACCCGGATGGATACAACGGAAACCAGGCGGGAGTTCCGGGGTGTTTCGCGATGAAGTCGTTTCCTCGTGGGGGCGATCGTGGACGTGGACGCAAAGGAATCGCGGAGTTACGCTTCGATCGCGCTTCTGTCAAGGCGCGTACCCGTCCACGACCGCAGACGCGGTACAATGCAACCGATGAAGGACGTGCTCGCCATGGTCCTGGCTGGCGGACGTGTGGACTCGATGGGGGTCCTGACGGCCCACCGCAGTCAGGCAGCGGTGCCTGTGGGCGGGATGTTCCGGATCATTGACTTCCCGCTGACCAATCTCTCGGAGTCCGGGGTCGAGAAGGTCGGGATCCTGTCGCAGTTCCGCCCCCAATCCCTGATGGACCACGTGGGGATAGGCAGGCCCTGGGACTACAACGGGCGCACGCGCGAACTGTCCTTCCTCCCCCCATACGAGGGGGCCAAGGCGCACGATTGGTACCGGGGGACGGCGGACGCGGTCTTCCAGAACCTCCACTTCATCGAGAGACACGCCCCACGCGATGTCCTCGTGCTCGCGGGCGACCACGTCTATCGCATGGACTACGGCCCGGTCATCGCCCTTCACCGCCGCCGCCGGGCCGACTTGACGATGGTCTTCAAGCGCATGGACCCGGGCCGACCTTCCAGGTTCGGCATCGGGGTGCTCGGGGCCGAGGGCCGCGTCACCGACTACCGGGAGAAGCCCGCGGACCCGCCGAGCGACCTCGTGTCGCTGACCATCTATGTCTTTCGCACCGAGGCCCTGGTCGCCCGCCTGCGCGAGAACGCGGCCACGGGCCGTACCTTCCACCTGTACGATGAAGTGATCCCGCGCATGGTGGCCGAAGACCGGGTGTTCGGGTACGTGTTCCGGGGAGGATGGGAGTACTGCCGCCCTCTCTCCGCTTGGTACGACCTGCACATGCGCCTCCTCTCGGCCCGCGGGGTCGGGGTCCCCATGGACCGGGTGCGGACGAACCTCGAGCAGCAGGGCCTCGGCGATGCCCCCCCGGCCCTGTTTGCACCGGGCGCCAGGGTCTGTGAGGCTCTGATCGCGCCCGGCTGCGAGGTGGCGGGCCGGGTGGAGAAGAGCGTGCTCTTTCCCGGCGTGCGCGTGGAGGCCGACGCAGTGGTCCGGGAATCGGTCGTGCTGCACGGTTGCATCATTCGTAGGGGTGCGCGCGTTGAACGGGCCGTGCTGGACAAGCATGTGGAGGTCGGGGAAGGGGCGTGCGTGCAAGGCAAAGCCGGTTTGGCCACCCTGGCCAAGGGCGGGCGCGTGGCAGCCGGGGCGGTGGTCATCGGGAACGGGGAGGCCGGGCGATGACGGACCGGCTGGTCGCGATGGTCCTCGCCGGGGGACGGGGCAGCCGGCTCAACCTGATCGCGGCAAGGCGGGCCAAGCCGGCGGTCCCTTTCGCCGGGTCCTACCGGATCATTGATTTCACGATGACGAATATCATGATATCCGGCATCCGGCGCGTCGGGGTCCTAACCCAGTACCGGCCTACGTCCTTGATGGAACACTTGGGTGACGGCGAGTCGTGGGACCTGTCCGGGCCGCGATCTAGCCTGGTCCTCCTCCCCCCGCAACTTGGGAGGGCCGAGTCGGACTGGTACCGGGGGACAGCGGATGCGGTGTACCAGAACCTGTCCTTCCTGGACCGTTTCCGCCCGGAGCACGTCCTGATCTTGTCCGGAGACCACATCTATTCCATGGACTACCGTCCCCTGATCGCCCGCCACATCGAAGCGCGCGCGGATTTGACCATCGCGACCTTGGAGGTCCCGTGGGAGGAGACCTCGCGATTTGGCGTGGTGGTGACAGGCAGCCAGGGGCGGGTTGTCCGCTTCGTCGAGAAGTCCCCGGAGCGGGTGAGCAACCTCGCGAACATGGGCGTCTATGTCTTCCGGTACGCGGCCCTCGTCGAGGAGACCACGCGGCACTGCCCACAGGGCCGCCATGACTTCGGCGCTCATGTGGTCCCCGGGATGCTGGACCGTCCCGTGTTCGCCTATCGCTTTCATGGGTACTGGCGCGACGTGGGCACCCTGAACTCTTACTGGGAGGCCAATCTCGATGCCCTCGATCCCGCGAGTGGGCTGGATTTGCGCACCTGGCGGCCCCGCACGAACCAGGAGGGGCGCGGGCAGGTCTATCACCCACCGGCCCGCGTGGATAAGGGGGCCTGGATCGAGCGCTCTCTCGTCTCCCGTGGCTGCCGCATCGGCGGGGAGGTTTACAACAGCGTCCTGTCCCCTGGAGTGGTCGTCGAGCCCGGGGCCAAGGTGTTCGAAAGCGTCATCATGCACGACGCGCGCATCCGGCGCGGGGCCGTGGTGGCTCGCGCGATCCTCGACAAGGACGTGGAGGTCGGAGAGGGGGCTTGCGTGGGCCGCCGGGACGCGAGGGACGGCGTCAACGCCCGCTTCCCGTCGCACCTGTGGGGCGGACTCACCGTGGTGGGTAAGAAGACCCGTATCCCCGCCGGACGGGTGGTCGGGGCCAATGTCCTGGTCGGAGATGGCCTCGGTCCCGAGTCCCTCTTCCGAGATGTCCCGGACGGCCACACCGTACTGGGGTCCGGATGAGGCGCCGACTCGGAATCCGCGCGAGGTTGCTCCTGGTCCTGACATCTGGGGGCCTGACCGCGGCCATCTCTCTGCTCGTCGTGTTCCGGCCGCTGGTCATGACCCATCTCGAGTACCGGGCCGGGCGGGCCGCGCTCGATGTCGCGAGGGTGATCGCCGCAAGCGCGCCCAGTGATGCCGCGGCGTGGGGCCTGTGGGTGCGAGACCTCCAGGAACGCCTCCCCAACACAAACATCACCCTGGTGACGGGCAGGCCCGGCACGCCCGAGTTTCCGCGAGGGTGCGATGCGGCGGGCATCCCGCAGCAAGAGGCACTGACCGCGCTCGTCGAGGGGGAGAGGCTCCTCGTCGGAAGGGGCGACGGGAGGGTTGCGGGGCTCGCGCGCCTCGAGTCCCAGGACGGCGAGCGCGCCCTCGTGGCCGTCACCCCCCGAGCGCCCTCGGGGATTGCGCCTGTCTGGGCGTTGTGGCTGTGGGCCGTGCTCCTGTCCTTCCTGTTCGCGGGCGCCGTTGCGATTGTCGTGGCGCACTTCCTTTTGGTCCGTCCGATGAACTCGGTCCTTGCTGCGGTCCGTCGGGTCGGCCTTGGCGGGCCAGAGGGCGACATCGCCGCTCTGCGCGACCAGGTGGAGGCCGTGGTCCGCGCCGAGCGTGAGGCGAGTCGGAGGGCGGAGCGCCTGGCCGTCGAGATCCGTCGCATCCGCGACGATCTGAAGGGTGCCCAGACCACGCTCTTGCGCGCGGAAAAACTCGCGTCCGTTGGGCAACTGGCCGCGGGGATCGCACACGAGATCGGCAACCCCATCGGGATCATCCTCGGGCTGTCAGACCTCTTGAAGGACGGGGCCGTGCGCGCGGAGGAGTCGCGCCAGTTCGCCGCCCAGATTCGCGAGGCTGCGGGCCGCGTGGATGGGATCATCCGGGACCTCTTGCAGTTCGCGCGGCCGGTGCGGGACGAGGAGGCCCGCGCGGACGTGCGGGAGGTCCTTCAGACGACGCTGCAACTCCTGCGGCCCCAGAAGAGATTCAAGGGGATCGAGGTGTGCACAGAACTGGAAGAGGGGCCTATTCAGGCCGAGATCCGGGCCTCGCAACTCCAGCAAGTCCTGGTCAACCTGCTTCTGAACGCCGCGGACGCGATGATGGGGAAGGGTCGGGTCACCGTGCGGGCCTGGCGCGGGGAGCGCGAGGTCTTCCTCGAGGTCGAGGACGAGGGCCCTGGCATTGCCCCGGAGGATCGAGAGCGCATCTTTGACCCCTTCTACACGACCAAGGCCCCGGGCGAGGGGACAGGCCTTGGTTTGCCGATCAGCGCCCAGATCGTCGAGATCTACGGCGGTGACATCTCGGTGGAACCAGCGCGAGGGGGGCGCGGGGCCTGCTTCCGGCTGCGCCTGTGGCAGCCGGGGTGACCTGCGGCCACCTTGGGGAGGCGAGCGTGGACACGACCATCGAGCCAACCGCGATGGTAGTAGATGCGGCAACGGTGCGGTCCGCAAGGCGGTCGAGAATCCTCTTTCCCCCAGGGTTTGAAACGTTGGGGAAGCCGTTTCGCGGCTGTTCGGCGCCGGCAGGCGCCCCGGGAGTGCGGTGGCTTGCACCGCCTATCCCGCGCAAGGCGCCGTGGAGCCGGTGCACGTGGAGGGCTCGCTTCGCTTGCCCGGGCCACCTGTACGCTTCCCACAGCGCGGCTTGCCCTCCGCGAAAACCGTTTGACAACCCCAAGGCGCGGTGTCTAGACTACGCTGGCCGGCTCAAGAAATCGGCCACTCAACAAAGACCACGCGGAGGACCATGAGCCCAAAGCGGCGCCATACAAAGTTCATTTTTGTGACCGGGGGAGTCGTTTCGTCCATCGGCAAGGGGATCAGCGCTGCGTCCATCGCGGCCATCATGGAGGCGCGGGGGCTCAAGGTGACCCTCGTGAAACTGGACCCCTACTTGAACGTGGACCCAGGGACCATGAACCCCTTCCAACACGGGGAGGTCTTCGTCACCGACGACGGGGCCGAGACCGACCTCGACCTGGGCCACTACGAGCGGTTCACCTCGTCCACCATGTCCAGGGTCAATAACGTCACCTCCGGTCAGGTGTACGAGGCGGTCATCTCGCGCGAGCGACGCGGGGACTACTTGGGCGGGACGGTCCAGGTCATTCCCCACATCACGGACGAGATCAAGTCGCGCATCCTCCAGGCCGCGGACGGGGCGGACCTGTGTATTGTCGAGGTCGGGGGCACGGTGGGGGACATCGAGGGCCTCCCGTTCCTCGAGGCCATCCGCCAGATGCGACTGGAGGTGGGGCGGGACAACGCCGTGTTCGTGCATGTGACCTACGTCCCCTACATCCGGACCGCCGGGGAACTGAAGACCAAGCCCACCCAGCACAGCGCCATGGCCCTGCGTCAGATCGGTATCCAGCCCGACCTCATCGTCTGCCGGTCCGAGCGCCCCATGCCCCCGGAGGTCAAGCGGAAGATCTCGCTGTTCTGCAACGTCCCCCCCGAGTCGGTCATCAGCGCGGTGGACGCGCCCTCCGTGTACCAGATCCCGCTCGCCTTTCACGAGGAGGGGCTCGACGCCCGGATCACGGAGCTCTTGGGCATCTGGGCCCGCGAGACCCGCCTCGATGACTGGAGGCGCATCGTGGAGGCCTTGAAGGTGACCGAGCCAGCGGTGCGCATCGCGGTCGTGGGCAAGTATGTGGACCTGGTCGAGTCCTACAAGAGTCTCAACGAGGCCCTCCTGCACGGCGGGATCGCGAACAACTGCAAGGTCCACCTGAACTTCGTCGAGGCCGAGGATTTGGAAAAGTCGGACGACCCGGGGGCCTTCCTCGCAGGGGCGGATGGGGTCCTCGTCCCCGGCGGCTTTGGCGTCCGGGGCATCGAGGGGAAGATCCGGGCGATCCGCCATGCTCGCGAGCGGCGCATCCCCTTTCTGGGGATCTGCCTGGGCCTCCAATTGGCCATCATCGAGTGCGCCCGCAACGTGTGCGGCCTGGAGCGCGCGAACTCCACCGAGTTCGACGAGGCCACGCCGCACCCTGTGATTGACCTGATGCCCTCCCAGCGTGGGCTCAAGGCCAAGGGGGCCACAATGAGGCTCGGGGCCTACTCCGCGGAACTGAAGCCCGGAAGCCTCGTCGCTTCCCTCTACGGCACCACGCAGGTCTCGGAACGCCACCGCCACCGATACGAGGTAAACAATCGCTACATCCCGCAACTGGCAGAGGCTGGCCTGATCGTCTCCGGGGTGCATGTGGCCGAACACGCGGAGGGCACCGATTTCCTGCCAGATGGGCGCCCCGGCCTGGTCGAGGTGGTCGAGGCCCCGGCGCACCCGTTCTTCCTGGCCTGCCAGTTCCACCCGGAGTACAAGTCCAGACCCAGGGCTCCGCATCCGATCTTTGCGGGCTTTATCCGGGCCGCCCTGGCTCACAAGAAGGCGTCCGACGCGGAGAAGCAGGGGAGGACGACATGAAGAGCCAAGCCATCGGACCGACAGGGGCATGTCTGTGGCTTGTGGGCGCGGTGCTGGCCGCAACAGGTTGTGGCAGCCACTGTCCCATGGACACGGACAACCAGCCACCCAGGGCCCTGCGCATCTCGCCGGGGGTACTGGTCAAGGACTTCATCGAGTCCAAGTGCGACCGAGAGGACTGGAAGGACTTCTCGTACTTTCAGGACGTACGGGCGACCGTCACCTTCGCATTCGGGGAGCCGTACAAGCCCCACGGCGTTACAGGGGAGATCACCCTCTTTTCGTTCGACGCGAACGTGCTTCAGCGCCAACCCATTGTCCCGGAGCGCCGCGAGTACGCGTTCGTGTTCACGGCTCAGAAGGCCAAGGATTACTTCTTTCAGGTCGTGGTGACCAAGGGCGCCGCGGCCTACATGGTCGAGACCAAGGTCGAGCCCCTCGACCCGTGCGCGGCGTGTCCAGCGGGCACGGTCTGCTGCCGTCCGACCGGCCTTTGCTGCGAGGCCGGGACCGTGTGCAGGCAGGGGGCTTGCGTGCGCCCGGATGTCTGCGAGCCAGCGTGCGGCAGTGGGTTCGTGTGCGTCGCGGGCCAGTGCGAGGAGGCGTGTCCGGGCGGGTGTCGGAAGGGGTGGCGCTGCGACGAGGGGTCGCGGACCTGCGTGCGCGTGTCCTCGGGTGGGACGAGGCCCGAGCCGACTCCCCAGCCATCGCCCCCGCCTCAGCCTCGGTGCGCCCAGGGCGAGACCTACAATCCCGCGACCCGTCAGTGCGAGGGCGGAGGCGGCGCGATCTCGGGCACGGTCCTGTCCGCCACCGAGAAGGGCGCGGGCATGGTCGAGATCCTGATCAACCGCGGGTCGAGCCACGGGGTCCGGTCCGGGGCCTCCGGCAGCGTCGCGGGCTATCCGTTCACCGTGGAGTCGGTCTCCGCCACGCGCTGCCGCGCCAAGGTCAAGGGCGCACGGCCCGAGCAGGTCCTGAACAAGCCGGTGCGCATCTCCCCGTAGGGAGGCCTCACGGTTCAAACTCGAGCGTCTCGGCGGCGGCGACGGCCCGCGTCACCATCGTATCCACGTCGAGCCTGGCCTCTACCGCCTCGACCCTCGCCGGGTCGGCCGCGGTCTCGGGGTGTGGTGGGACAAAGAGCGAGCAGCAGTCGTCGTAGGGGCGGATCGAGACCTCGTAGGTCCCGATCCGCCTCGCCAAGGCCACTGTTTCCATCTTGTCGTAGGTCAAGAGCGGCCGGAGTACGGGCAACCCCGCGGCACGCTCGATTACGCAGAGGTTCTCCAGGGTCTGGCTCGCCACCTGGCCTAGGTTGTCCCCAGTCACCAGGGCCATCGCCCCGCTATCGAGCGCGAGCCTGGTCGCGACCCGGAGCATCATCCGGCGATAGAGGACCACGAGGAGCGCTCCTGGGGCCGCATCGCGTAGGGTCGCCTGAATGCCCCCGAAGGGGACCACGTTCAACCGCAGGACGCGCTCATGGCGGGCGAGGATGCGCGCGAGGTCCACCGCCTTCTGCCGCGCCTCGGGCGTCGTGTAGGGGACCGCCTCGAAGTGCACCGCGTCCAGCTCGCACCCTCGGCGCATCGCGAGCCAGCCCGCCACGGGCGAGTCAATGCCCCCGGACAGAAGCAAGAGCACCCGTCCCGATGAGCCCACGGGGAGCCCGCCAGGTCCCCGGCGTTGGTCCAGAGACAGCACCGCGTGCCGCTCCAAGATGTGGCAGTACACCGTCACCGCAGGGTCCCGCAGACGCACTGGGACCCCGGTGCGCTGCGCGACCACCGCCCCAAGGCGCCGGTTCAGTTCCATGGAATCGAGCGGGTAGGCCTTGTCGGACCGAGACGACTCGACCTTGAAGGAGGGCGCGCCCGCCACGTCCTCGTCCGCGATGCGCGCGACCTCGCGCTCCAGGACCGAGACCTCGCGGGCCACGAGGCGGCACGGGGCATACCCGACCACTCCGAAGGTGCGTTCGACCGCCTGGAACAGCCCCTCGTCCGGGCCCAGATCAGGCAGGTCCCCGCCCCTCCCACCTTCACGGACCACCAGCAAGAACCCATGCACCTCGCGGACCTTGAAGGGGCCAACCCTGGACACCTGGAGGGCCAGGGCCTCTTTGAGCCGCCTCGTGAAATAGCCGCGCCGCCCCCCCTTGAGGAAGACCTCGGCGTAGCGGATGAGGATCGCGTTCGGGGTCACGTCAGGCCCGGCGCTTGACCGATGGCGGAAACAGGTCCGACAACGAATCGCCGTTGTGGATGCACTGGATCGCCCTCGCGAAGAGCGGGGACAGGTCCAGGATGACGAAACGGTCCGGGTAGTCCTTGACCTTGTGCCGCACCGGGACCGTGTCGCCCACGATGATGCGCTCGATGGGCGAGTTGACGAGGTCCTGGACCGCGCGTCCCGAGAAGATCGGATGAACCGCCGCGGCGAGGATGCGCTTGGCCCCGGCGTCTCGCAAGAACTTCGCGGCCTCGACCAGGGTCGCGCCGCTCGCGATCTCGTCGTCAATGATGAGGGCCGCCTTGCCGCGTACCTGGCCGATGACCTGCCTGATCACCGGCTTCTCCGTGTGGTCCGGCCGGAACTTGTCCATGATGGCGACTGGCAGGCGCAACTCGTCGAAATAGTACGAGAACTGCTTCGCGGCCCCATGGTCGCCCATGACCAGGACGAAGTCCTCCTTGGACTCCTCTTTGAACAGGACCTCGTTGAAATAATCGAAGAACACCGGGGCGGCCAGCAACTGGTCTGCCGGGATGCGGAAGAACCCCTGGATCTGCGGCGAGTGGAGGTCCATGGTCAGGACCCGGTCCGCGCCGGCGGTCTGGATCAGGTCAGCCATGAGCCGGGCCGCGACAGAGATGCGAGGCTCGTCCTTCTTGTCTGAGCGGCAGTACGGGAAGTACGGCAGGACCGCAGTCACGCGGGCCGCGCTCGCGTAGCGGAGCGCGTCCAGGAAGATCAAGAGTTCGACGAGCGTCTCGTTGACCGGCGTCGAGGAGGTCTGGATGACGAAGACGTCCTTCTCGCGCACGTTGTCCGCGATACGGACCATCAGGTTCTCGTTCGAGAACTTGATGACCTGGCTCCGGCCCAAGGGGCTGCCAAGACGCTCCGCGATGGCGGCCGCCAGTCCGGGATGCGACGATCCGGAAAACACGATCATTTCGCGGTTCATGGCGCCCTCCACACGCCGCCTGTCCGGGTCACGCCCTGGGCGGCGAGGCGTTTATAGGACGGACAAGGAGTGCGCGTCAATGCGCGTCTCCCCGGGGGCGAGCGGGAGCCGAACTCAACAGCCTGGGGGGGGCGGCTCGATCGGCGTGAACACGCACCCTCCCCTCGCCGGGTCGCACGTGTCTTCCGTGCACGGGTTCAGGTCCGTGCACTCGATGGGCTCGTGCGCGCAGCGATTCGTCTGGAAGTTGCAAACGTCGTCCGTGCAGGGGTTGTCGTCGTCGCAGTCCGGCGGCTGCCGGCAGCAGTCCTGAATGGGCGTGAACACGCACTCGCCCGTGGCCGAGTTGCACGAGTCCGTCGTGCAGACGTTGTAGTCGTTGCAGACCAGGTTCCAGTGCTGACACTGACGAGCGCCCAGGTCGCAGGAATCCAGCGTGCAGAGGTTCTGGTCCACGCAGTCCTCGTCGGTCCGGCAACAGCCCGCGATGGGCTCATGCTCGCAGAGTCCCGTCTGTGGGTTGCACGAGTCCACCGTGCAGAAGTTCTGGTCGTCGCAGTCCCGCGGACGGCTCGCGCACTCCTGCGTGAAGGGGTCGCAGTACTCGATGGTGCACAGGTCCCCATCGTCTGGGCAGTCCGGCACGAACTCGCACTCGCCGGTCTCCTCGTTGCACGAGTCCACGGTGCAGGAGTTCTGGTCGTCGCACGCTTTGGGCACGTACAGGCAGTACTTCGCGCCAGCCGGACCCACGCACGAGGCCACCTCGCACGGCTTGGCGCTCGTGCAATCCTCCTCGGTCTCGCACGGGTCGCATTCCGGCGCCACCTGATAGGTACATTCGCCTGTCTGCGCGTTGCAGGAGTCCACGGTGCAGGGGATGCCGTCGTTGCAGTCCTTCGGGGTGTTGCGGCAGAACTTCACGCCGTTCACGCTCGCGCAGGTGTCGGTCGTGCAGGCGTTCCCATCGTTGCAATCGCCGTCCCCCTCGCACGCCCGGCACTGGGCATTCCGCGTGTACACGCAGCCTCCCTGCGCCACGATGCACGTCCCGTCCGTGCACGGCTCGTCGTCGTCGCAGTCGATCTCCTGCTGGACCCCCTCGCACACGCCGGTCGCGGGGTCGCACGGGTAGAAGTGGCAAGGATCCGATCCGGGGCACTTGTAGTCGTTCTGGCAGCCCTCGACTGGGTCGCAAGAATCGATCGTACACAAGTTGTCGTCGTTGCAGTCGAGCGGCGTGGTCACGCAGAACTTGACGCCCGACACGGTCTTGCATGACCCAATCTGACAGGCGTTCCCTGTCGCGCAGTCCGCGTCCGTCTGGCACGCGGGGCAGGCGGGGTTGCGGACGTGGACGCAGCCACCTGCCTGCGCATCGCACGAATCGAGCGTGCACGCCTCTTGGTCATCGCATTCCTTGGGCGGATGCTGGCAAGTGATGGTCTCTGGCGGCGTGAACAGGCAGATGTCGTCCGTACAGGGGTCGAGGTCCTCGCACTCTGGCAGGCCGGTCTCCTCGTTGATCTCGCCCTTGCCGGGCAGGTTCTCGCATTCCCCGGTCAACGGGTTGCACAAGTCGTCCGTGCACGGGTCTGGGTCGTGGCAGTCCCTGACCGGGTGCGTGCACTCGCCGGTCAGCGAGTCACAGCCGTCCGCGGTGCACGGGTCCCCGTCGTCGCAGTTCTTGGGCGTCCGGAAGCAGACCTTGAGGGTTGGATGGCAGAAGTCCACCGTGCACAAATCATCCGGGACCTCCTTGCAATCCCCGTCCGTCTGGCATCCTGGGCACCCGCTCGCGTCGTGGATGCACGCACCGGTCTGCGGGTCGCAGGAGTCGTCCGTGCACTCCACGTCGTCGTTGCAATCCTTCGGGGCGTAGCTGCACGCACCGGTCTGCGGGTCGCACACGGCCAGCGTGCAGTACGGGTCCCAAGGGGGCGGCAGGCAGACCGGGTCGTGGCGGCAGCCCGTCGAGGGGAAGCATGCATCCACGGTGCAGAGGTTGCCGTCATCGCAATCCGTCGCAGTGCTCGCGCACCCCCCGGTCTGCGGGTCGCAGGCCTCGGCCGTGCAGAGGTTGCCATCCTCCGGGCAGGTCCGGGGTGCGAAGTTCACGCACTCGTATTGCGGTTCGCCAGGCGGGGCGCTGCGGCCCTGGCACTGCCCGATCAGACACGGGTTGTCTGGGTCCACGCACTGGATCGGGGAGTTGACGCAGAGCGAGTGGTCCGAGTCGCAGTAGTCCCCGGTGCACGGGTCGCCGTCGTCGCACTGTGGGTCGCTCGGGGGCAAGGTCGGGTCGCAGGGCACGCACGCTTGATTGTCCCATTGATACTCGCATTCCCCGGTCTGGGTGTTGCATGAGTCAATCGTGCAGGGGTTCGAGTCCGCGCAGTTCACCGCGACGTGCCGGCAGTCCCCGGTCGCGAAGTCGCACGAGTCAATGGTGCACGCATTCCCGTCGTTGCAAGTCCGCAGGGTCCACACGCACGTCCCGATGGTCGGGTCGCACGAATCGTCAGTGCAGAGGTTCCCATCGTCGCAACTGATCGGGGCGTTGACGCACCCCGTGGCTGGGTTGCACGAATCGGTCGTGCACAGATTGTCGTCATCGCAGTCAATCCAGGTGTACTCGCAACCCGATGGATTCTGCGGATTGCAGGAATCCACGCTACATGCATTGTGGTCGTCGCAGTCCTTCGGCGCCGACACGCACTGCCCCGTAGCCTGATGGCACGAGTTCACCGTGCATGGATTCCCGTCCTCGCACTCCTTGGGTTGATGGAGGCACCCGAGGATCGGGTCGCACACGTCGTTCGTGCACTTGTCGAAGTCGTCGCACGATTTGACCTCATGGATGCACGCCCCGCTCAGCGGGTGGCAGTAATCATTCGTGCACGGGTTCTGGTCCTCGCAATCGAGCGGCGGATAGTCGCAGTCCCCGGTGCCCACGTCGCAGACGTCCACGGTGCAGGGGTCTTGGTCCACGCAGTGGGGGTCGTGCACGCACTGACCTGTACCCTCGTCGCACGAGTCGTCCGTGCAGGGGTTGTGGTCGTCGCAGTCGAGCGGCGGGTACTGGCAGGCCCCGTCCACGCACAGGTTGCTGGTGCACGTGAGGTAGTCGTCGCAGTCCGCGTCCACCGCGCACACCTCGCAATCCGGGATGTCAGTGTGGATACAACCGACCAGCGGGTGGCACTCGTCCGCCGTGCACCCGTTTGCGTCGTCGCAGTTCTTGGGCAGATGCTCGCACTCTCCGGTCGAGGCGTTACAAAAGTCCTCCGTGCACTGGTCCCCGTCATCGCACGAGCGCGGGACATACTGGCACTGCCCGGTCGCCGTGTTGCAGAAGTCGGTCGTGCAGGGATTGCCGTCGTCGCACTGCACAGGGGCATGAATGCAGGCCCCGCTCGCCGGGTCGCAGTGATCCAGTGTGCACTTGAGCCCGTCCGAGCAGTCCTTCTCCACGTACTGGCACGCCCCCGTCGCCGCATCGCACGAATCGTTCGTGCAGGGGTTGAAGTCCTCGCACTTCGGCGCGCTCGCGCACTGCCCGGTCAAGGCATCGCAGAACTCGAGCGTGCACGGGTTTCCATCCTCCGGGCACACGAGCGGGTTGTGGACGCACTCCCCGCTCACGGGGTCGCACCAGTCGGTCGTGCAACGGTTATGGTCGTCGCAATCCTTGGGCGGGAATACGCACTCTCCGGTCTCCGCATTGCAGGTGTTCTCGGTGCACGGGTCGTCGTCATGGCAGCGCTGCACGAACTGACAGCCCTCGACCTGGCTGCACGAGTCGTCGGTGCAGGGGTTTTGGTCGTCGCACTCGACTGGCGGGTGATAGCAGGTCCCGGAGCCCGGGTCGCACAGGTCCAGGGTGCAGGCGTTGTCATCCGCGCAGTCCTTGGGCGGGAACACGCACCCCACGCTCGATTCGCAGTGGTCCCCGACCGTGCAGGGCGAATGGTCGTCGCACACCAAGACTGGCCAGAAGCAGACGTACTGGAACCCGCCCCCGCTCAGTTCGACCGGCAGGCACAAGTCCTCCGTGCAGGCGTTGTCGTCGTCGCAGTCCTGAGGACCGTTCGGGCACGGCAGGCACAAACTCGGGTCGAGGACCACGTGATGGCACTCGCCTGTCTGGGATTCGCACGAGTCCGCGGTGCACACATTCTGGTCATCGCAGTCCTGGTCCTGGATGGAACAGGAGCCGTCGAGCGGGTCGCACACCCCGACCCGGCACTTGTCCACTGGGTCACCCGGGCACTCCTTCGGTTCGTATTGGCACTGCCCGGTCTCGCGGTCGCAGGAATCCGTCGTGCACAGATCGAAGTCGTCGCAGACCTTGGGCTGGTGCACGCACTCGCCGGTCCCCGGGACGCAGTAATCTAGGGTGCAGGCATCCTGGTCGTCGCAGTCCTTGGGCGTGAACACGCACTCCCCCGTGGCCGGGTCGCACGAATCGTTCGTGCAGGGCTTCCCGTCCTGGCACTCCTTGGGCGGGTTCGAGCATTGCCCGCTCAACGGGTTGCAGAGGTCGTGCGTGCACAAATCGTTGTCCGAGCAGTCCTTGGGCGCAAACACGCAGCCCAACCCCGGCTCGCACGCATCGTTCGTGCACGGATTCTCGTCGTCGCAGTGCGCGGGCGCATGGACGCACTGGCCCGTGGCCGGGTCGCACGAGTCGTCCGTGCAGACCTCGTTGTCATCGCAACTCTTGACAGGATAGTCGCACAGTCCCGTAGACTTGTTGCACTGGTCGAGGGTGCAGAGGTTTCCGTCGCCCGGACAGACGACAGGGTCGTGACGGCACTGCCCAGTTAGCGCATCGCAATAATCTATCGTGCAAAGGTCAGAGTCAGAACAGTCCACGGGCGCGTGATAGCAGGCTGCGGTAGCCGGGTCGCAAAGGTCGAGCGAACACAGGTCATTGTCCGAGCAGTCCTTCCACAGGTGCACGCACTTGCCGGTGTTCGCATCGCAGTAGTCGGTCGTGCAGGCATTCCCGTCGTCGCATCGCACCGGCACAAACAAGCACTGCCCTGTCCCAGGATTGCACAGGTCCACCGTGCACTTGTCCCCGTCGTCGCAGGCCTTGGCAAAGTGCTCGCACGCCCCGGTCACGGGGTTGCACTGGTCCAGGGTGCACTGGTCCTGGTCGTCGCAATCGCGCGGCGTGTACTCGCACTGGCCGTTGGCCGGGTTGCAAGTGTCTAGGGTACAGGGGTCCTGGTCCCTGCAGACCACGGGGATGTTCTCGCACTTGCCGGTCAGGGGGTTGCACGAGTCGGAGGTGCAGAGGTTGAAGTCATTGCAGTCCAGCGCTTTGTGCGTGCAGCCGCTCGCGGGCTCGCACCCGTCCAAGGTGCAGGGGTCCGCATCCACGCAGTCGGTCCTGGCTCGATATAGGCACACCCCAGTGGCCGCGTCGCACGAGTCGGTCGTGCAGGCGTTGCCGTCGCTGCAGAGGATGGGGGTGTTCACGCACGCCCCGGTCGTCGGGTTGCACGAGTCAATGGTGCAGAAACTCTGGTCGTCGCACGGCTTGGGCGTGAACTGGCACTGGCCCGTGAACGGGTTGCACGAGTCCACCGTGCAGGGGTTGTTGTCGTTGCATTGCGTCTTGACGTACTGGCACTTGCCACCGCTGCATGTCTCCGAGGTGCAAGGGTTGTTGTCGTTGCAGTCCGAGTTCTTGGTGCAGGTCTTCGGGATGTTCTGGCAGCCCACGGCCGAGTCGCAGAGGTCGTCCGTGTTCGGGTTCGAGTCGTCGCACGACCTCGGCTCGTACACGCAACCGCCCTTCGAGGGCGAGCAGTAGTCGTTCGTGCAAGGATTGCCGTCGTTGCAAGAGACGGGCGCGTACGCGCAGGAGCCCGTGGCCGAATCGCAACGGTCCACCGTACAGGGGTTGCGGTCGTCGCAGGACTTCGGGGTGTTCAGACAGAGGCCCGTCAGCGGCTCGCAGATGTCCTCGGTGCATGGATTGCCGTCGTCGCAGTCCTTGACTGCCACCACGCCGCACTGGCCCGTGGCCGGGTTGCAGGCATCCGTCGAGCACTTGTTCCCGTCATCGCAGTCTCTTGGTTGGTTCTGGCACGTCCCGTTCGCCGGGTTGCAGAAGTCGTTCGTGCAGGGATTCTTGTCGTCGCACGCCACGGGCGAGTACAGGCACGCCCCCGAGATCGGCTCGCAGGTGTCCAGGGTGCAGGGGTTCCCGTCGTTGCAGGTGACCGGGGCATGGCCGCACCCGAACGCAGAATGACACGAGTCCTTCGTGCAGGGGTCCTGGTCGTCACACGACTTCTCGACATGCCGGCACGCCCCGAGCCACTGGTCACACAAGTCATCTGTACACAGATTTCCGTCGTCGCAGTTTCTTGGTTGATGAACGCAGAGGCCCGTGGCCGCGTCGCACGAGTCCGTGGTGCATGGGTCTTTATCGTCGCAGTCCACGGGGACCCAGTAGCACTGCCCCATCACCGCGTCGCACAGGTCGTGCGTGCAGGGATTGTCGTCATCACAAACGTACGGGACATATTGACACCGCTTGTCCTCCCCGCACATGTCCACCGTGCAGGCGTTCCCGTCGTTGCACTGCTCCGGCGTCGTGCACTCGCAGACCCACTGCTTGACGCAGCCCTTGTCTGGTAAGCAGACCGCCTGGACGCACGGGTCGGAGGACACGCACTGCCCCGAGATGTCCGTGTGCACACACCCCTGGACCGCGTTGCACTGGTCGAAGGTGCAGAGGTCCCCGTCCTCGCAAGTCGCCACAGGCTCGTGCTTGCACTCGCCCGTCTCCGGGTCGCACGAGTCGAGCGTACAGGCATTCGTGTCCTTGCAGTCCTTCGGCGTAAACTCGCACAACCCCGTGGAGCCGTTGCACGAGTCGTTTGTGCAGGGGTCGCCGTCGTCGCACGCCTTCGGCGTGTTCGAGCACGCCCCGGTCGCCGGCAGGCAGGCATCCATCGTGCAGGGCAGGCCATCGTTGCAGGTCTTCTCCTTGTGCTGGCAGAGCCCACTTGCCGCCTCGCACGTATCCGTCGTGCAGGGGTTCCCGTCGTTGCAGTCCTTCGCCTCGTTCACGCACTGCCCGGTCTTGACGTTGCAGAAGTCCCTCGTGCAGGGGTTCTGGTCGTCGCACGTCACGGCCGTGAACTGACAAAAGCCCGTGAAGGGGTTGCAGGCGTCCTTGGTGCACGCGTTCTTGTCGTCGCAAACCAGAAGTTCGTGCACGCACCCGCCCGTGGTCGAGTCGCACAGGTCCCGCGTGCAGGGATTGCCGTCATCGCAGTCGCGCGGGACGTATAGGCATCCCCCCGTCTCGGGGTCGCAGGCATCTTGCGTGCAGAGGTTGTGGTCGTTGCAGGCCTTGGGCTTGTACGAGCAATCGCCGGTCCCCGGCACACACTGGTCCTCGGTGCAAGGGTTGTCATCGTCGCAGACCCCACCCGGGGTCGCCTCGCAGTATCCCGTGGTCTTGTTGCACTTCCCCGTCATGCAGGCATTGCCCAAGTCCTTGCAGTCCGCATCCGTCGTGCACTTGGGACACTCCGCCTCGGGGTTCGGCCACGGCACGTAGTAGCAGCCCGAGGCCGGGTCGCACAGGTCCATCGTGCACTTGTCACCGTCCCCGCAGAAGGCGATCGCGTGCACGCACGTCCCGCCCCCGGACGGGTCGCACGAGTCAATCGTGCAAGGGTTCCCGTCGTCGCAATCCAGGCGCGAGTGCTCGCACTCCCCGGTCGCGGGGTTACAGAAATCGCTCGTGCAGGGGTCCGCGTCCTCGCAGGCCTTACCCGTGAACTCGCAGGTCCCGACCGTCTCGCCCTCGGGAATCACGCATTCCCCAGTCGTGCAGGGGTTCGCGTCGTCGCAGTCCGCGTCCTTCTCGCACCCGCACCACGGGTTCCAGTCGTGGCCGCACCCCACTCCGTCAATGCAAAAGTCTTTTGTACACTGATTGCCATCGTCGCACGACGCATCCACGTGCGTGCACAGCCCGCTGACCGGATTGCAGTAGTCGTCCGTGCAGGGGTTGCCGTCGCCGCAATCCTTCGGCAAAAACTCGCACTCGCACGTCACGGGGTTGCACTGGTCCGTCGTGCACTTGAGCCCGTCCGAGCAATACTTCATCTCGTGCACGCAGCCCTTGGTCGGGTGGCAGTAGTCGGTCGTGCAGCAGTTCTGGTCGTCGCACGGGTCCGGCGGGAAGTAGCACCCCGCGACCGGGTCGCACAGGTCCTGCGTGCAGGGGTTCGCGTCGTAGCACGTCATCGGCTCGAAGACGCAGATGCCCTTCGGGTCCCTCGATAGGTCGCAGGACTTCGCGTGGAAGCACTTGTTCTCGGTCTTGCAGTCCACCTGGGGAAGGCCACTCGGGCAGTGCTGGCAGCCCTCGCGCGGGTCGGGCCAGGGGTCCGGCGGGAGCGTCTCGTGCTTGCAACCCCCGGTGCCGATCGTCGGGTCGCACCAATCTTTGGTGCAGAGGTCGCCGTCCTCGCAGTCCACCACCTGCTGGCGGCACTTGAGCAGGACCTTGTCGCAGTACCCGTCTGTGCAGGGGTCCGGGTCCGGGCAGTCATCGTCCTCGTCGCACTCTTTCGTGCAGTAAGGCGGGGCATTCGGGTCTGGCGGGAACTCGCACTCACCGGTTTGTGGGTTGCACTGGTCTAGGGTGCAGTTGTCCCCGTCGTAACACTGTTTCGGCACCTCGTAGCAGATCTTGTCTTGCGAGCAACGAGGCTCCATGCATTTGTTCGCCGGGGTCGGGCAGTCCTGCACCCCGTTCGGGCAGATATGGACCTGGACCACCGGCTTGCACACGCACCCCTTCTGCGCGTCGCAGTAACACGCGGTGTTGGGGTCGTCGTCCTCGCAGTCCTTCGACAGGTGCTGGCAGTACTTCTTCCCGTCGGCGGGGTTCAGGACGCACCGGTCGTCGGTGCAGACCTTCTGGTCGTCGCACATCGCGTCGTTCTCGCACCCCACATTGCACACGTCCGCGAGCCAGACGTGCCGGCACCCAAGGGTCGGCGAGCAGGAATCCGCGGTGCACGGGTTCTTGTCGTCGCACTCCTTCGTGGAGTACACGCACTTCCCCGTCGTCCCGTCGCAGTATTCGCTGGTGCAGACATTGTGATCGTCACAGTCCGCGTCCCCGTTCGGGCAGTCAATGACGAACGGGGTATGGACGCACCCTGACTCCGAATCGCATCCATCCCAAGTCCCCTCGTCCCCGTCGTCGCACGGGTGCGGCTCGTGGCCGCAGAACAAGCCCTCGCCCACCCCCACGCAGGAATCGAGCGTGCATGGGTTGCCGTCGTCGCACTCCTCGGACGGCTCCGCAGGCGCCGTGCACCCCGAGGGGCACCACCACTCGTGCACGCACCCGTTCTCGGCCCCCTCGACGAAGGCCGCGGGGTCGCACAGATCCAGGGTGCAGTACTGACCGTCCTCGCAGATGACGGGCGCGAACCGGCAAACCTTGACCACACACTTCCAGGTCTCGGGGTCGCACGACCCCATCATGCAGCCCCCCCGGGCGTCGCACGAGTACACGCCGCTCTCGCTCGACGCGGCGCAGAAACCCTGAAGGCACGCGGGCTCCGGGTTGACCTCGGGGCTCTTGCAATCTTCGTGCGTCGCGCACGGGGCGCAGTCCGGGATCGGGAAGTGGACGCACTCCCCGGTAGCCAAGTCGCAGTCATCCGCGGTACAGGGGTCGAAGTCCTTGCAGTCCTTCAGGTCGTGGTGGACCTGGCCCTCCGGGTCGCACGAGTCCACGGTGCACGGGTTCTGGTCGTCGCACCCCTCGCAGGCCCTCCGCAGGCAGACCTTGCCCGAGGCCGGGCACTCGAACTTGTCCAGGAAGGGGGCCTCGGGCACCGGGCAGGGCACGCACGCCTTCTGGTCGCAGGCACCGCCGTTCGACGCGCAGTCCTGGTCTTCCTGGCACTCGACGCACTTCACCCCGCCCTTCCACACGTGGAAGCAGCCAAACTCCTCGTCGCACGCGTCCTCCGTGCAATCGAAGCCGTCGTCGCACTCCTTCGGGGTCGGCACGCACTGCTTGGCCTTGCAGACCATCACGAAGCAGGCATTCGGGGCCGCGACCTCCTTGCAGTCCTCATCGTCTTCACATCCGGGCGCGACCTCGCCTCCCAAGTCGTCGGGTGCGACCAGCTCGTCACCGCCCAGGTCCTCGGGGCCGACATCCTCAGCGACCCCGGCCTCGTCCGGCGCCGCAGCATCCGCGTCCTGCGCATCCGGCGGCGGAGGACCGGGGTCCACGGCCTCCAGCACCTCCGCGACTTCCTGGACGTCCGGAGGCGGTCCCCAGTCGCGGCGGGGTTCCTTCGCGCCACCGCCGCAGGCCAGGCCCGCAAACCACGCTGCCCACCCGATCACCACGAGGGTCTTGCGCGTCATGCCCGGTCCTCCTCTCGCCACGCCGGCCCGCCCGTCGCCGGTCCCTTCCCGAAGCACCCGCCCAAATCGCGGTCTGTCCCAACTCATCGCCAGAGTCTAGCAAAAGGTTTCCCGTCAATCAAAGGTCGAGCGGGTGTCTTGGCGCAACTTTACCAGGGTCGGCGAGATGACTACACTGATCGGGGAATCGCATTCGTTCCGGCGGGGGCCGGCCGGGCCCCGCCGGACGGGAGGTGCCACATGATCGCGAGAACTCGTTCCTTGGCGTGCGGGGTCGCGGTCCTCCTGGCGACCCCCGTCGTTACGGCTCAGGAGGAAAGGTCGGCCGAGCGAAGCCCGGAGGAGGTCACCACCGGTGAGGTGCGGATCTTCATGAACTCCGAGTACGCGAAACTCGAGGTGGACGGCGCCGAGTGGGAGGCGCACGAGTTCGAGAACCAGGGCCGCACCGTGGTGGTCCACGGGCTGGACCGGACGAGTGCCCACCGCGTCGTACTAAAACCCGTGGTCTCTGGACTAGAACCCATCGAGGTCGAGGTCCGCCCCGAAGACTGGAGGCTCGTCAAACTGGATAAGAAGTCCAAAACCCTCATGTGGAGGGTCGAGAAGAAGGTCACCTTCCCGAAGGCTGCCCCGCGCCCGTCCGAGGCCCCTCCCCCGCAGCCGTGAAACTGGCCCCGGGGGCCTTTCACATCTTGCCGGCAGCGGCCTTCCGGGACGCCTTGAGCGGGTTGACCTTGCGTTGCTCCCCGACGAACTTCCGCTCCACGTGCGTGGCCAGGTTGCAGTTGCCGAGCATCCACTTCGACGCCGGGTCCGGGAATGCCTTGCAGTAGGCACGCCCGCCGACCTCGATGACATGCCCGCAGCCCCGGCACTTTTCGACCACCTCGTGGCAGGTCCCGCCGTTGAAGGAGCATCCCTTCGGGGTCATGAAAAAGCACTCATGCCCGTTTCGTGTCGTGGTGCAGATCATGGTCCGTCTCCTCCGCCGAAATCACATCCGCGCCTCGCGCAGTCGGCGCGAGGCCTTCACAGCCCCCCTCCCGCCAGGGGACGGTTCGCCGAGACGGGAACCGGCGAAAGGCGCCCTCATCGGGCGCCTCCGCCCTCCCGCTCCGCCAGGTCGCCGGCCTGATCGATCGGAACGAGCCCCAGGCGCTTGCCGAGTTCTGCGATACGCGCGCGGGCGTCCCGCCGGATCTCCCGCTTCCGGCGCTGCCCGATGGCTGTCTTCTTGGCCTTCCGACGCCGCTTCGTCTTCGTGGTCACCGACGCCATCGCCGTCCTCCCCGCGAAAGGGCGGCGAAGTATAACCGTGCCGGTCCGAAAAGCAAGCACTTTTTTGGCACGCCCAGGCGTCACTCGCGGGACGAGGACGTGGCCCGGAAGATGAAGTAAAGCAGTTGAAGAACCGCGGTGGCCGCGGCGGCCACGTAGGTCATTGCCGCTGCGTTGAGGACCGCCGAGACCCCAGCGCGGTCCGAGTTCGAGACGAGCCCGAGTTGCAACAGGACCTCCTTGGCCCGCCGCGAGGCATCGAACTCGACGGGGAGCGTCACCAGGGTGAACAGGACCGCCAGGGAAAACAGCCCGATCCCGGCCCACATCAGGGTGGTGCTCGCGAGCACGACACCCACCAGCAAGAGGATCCACGACAGGTTGGACCCGAACATCGCGGCCGGGGCCAAGGTCTGCCGCAAGACGAGTGGGCGGTACGCGGCCTTGTGCTGGATCGCGTGCCCCACCTCGTGGGCCGCGATCCCGGCTGCGGTGACGGAGCGTCCGTGATAGACGCCCTCGGAGAGCCGCAAAACCTTCTTGGAAGGGTCGTAGTGGTCCGAGAGCACGCCGTCCGCCATCTCGATCCCGACGCCAGACACGCCGTGGGCATCCAGGATGGCTCGCGCGATCTGGGCACCGGTCATCCCCGAGGACGACGGGACCTGTGAGTACTTCGAGGTCGCCCCCTTGACCTTGAACTGGGCCCACAGGCTCAGGAGCAAGGCGGGTGCCAAAAACAAGAAATACAACGGATCGAAGTAGAACACCTGTCACCTCCCAGCCGGGCATCACCGGCAAGACCGAATCCAAGCACGATCATGGACATCCGGGATCAGAGTGTCAAGCGTATTACCGCTTGATTCGTGCACTGCATTGGTTGTAAGGTCAGTGTTGTAGTCCAGGTTGGGCTCTGGACATCAAGGGACGATCGAGGAGGGGAAGCCAATGAAAGTACATCACTTTGCGGTTCTGGCAGTGCTCGGAGTTCTGTGGGCCTGTGGTGGCGGCGGTGGTGCGGTCCCTAGTTTGGACAGTGGATGGCAGGCGGACCAGCGGCCCGCCGAGTCGGCGGAAGAGCCGGTCGTACCGGAAACGGGGCCAGGGCCCGAGACAGGGCCGGGCGAGGTCCTTGGCGACGGCGAGGAAGGCGGCGATGCGGGAGAGGCGGCCGACCCTGGGGAGGAAGTGACGCTCCAATGCCCGGGCGAGCCGGGTTGCCCGTGCTCGGACAAGGGGGATTGTTACAGCGGGATCTGCGTGGAGACCATGGAGGGGTGGGTGTGCGCGGCCCCGTGCGAGGACGAGACGTCGTGCCCCGCCGGCTGGAAGTGCCTGGTCGTTAGCGGGACTGGCGGGGACATCGTGTATGGATGCGTGGACCCCTTTGCGCGCCTGTGCCGGCCCTGCAAGAAGGACGTGGAGTGCGTTCCCGAAGTCGGCGCCGCGCCCGGGGAGAAGTACGTTTGCATCGAGTACGGCCCGCAAGGGAAGTTCTGCGGGGCCGCGTGCGAGGAGCCGGGTGACTGCCCACAGGGGTTCTCGTGCGAGGAGAAGCCCACTGGACGAGGCACTGTCAAGCAATGCGTGGCCGTGGGCGAGGGAGGCTGCCCCTGCACGAAGAAGTACCAGGAGCAGGGGGCGTTGACCGAGTGCTACGTACAAAACGACCACGGCACGTGCTTCGGGGAGAGGACGTGCGACGCGGATTGCTCGGCGCCAGTACCGGCACCGGAGACCTGCAACAATCAGGATGACGACTGCGATGGCATCACGGACGAGGAGGTACCCCAGGGGCCCTGCCCGCTCGCGAACGAGTACGGGACCTGCCAGGGCCAGACCCGGTGCGTCGGGGGCCAAGAGATCTGCGAGGGGTCGTACGCCTCACCCGAGGTCTGCAATGGGATAGACGACAACTGCGACGGGACGACGGACGAGGGCTACCCGGACATGGAGGGGGACGGCATCGCGGATTGCGTGGACCCCGAACGGGATGGGGATGGTGTGACGAACGGTCAGGATAACTGCCCGGATGCCTACAACCCGGACCAGGCGAACTGCGACGCGGACTCGATGGGGGACGCCTGCGACCCGGACGATGACAACGATGGGGTTCAGGACGAGGCGGACAACTGCACGTGCGCGAAGAACGCGGACCAGAAGGACACGGACGGGGACGGGGTGGGCGATGCCTGCGACCCGGACGACGACACCGACGGGGTCGCGGACGGCGAGGACAACTGTCCGCTTGTGGCCAACATGGACCAGTCCGACATGGACGGGGATGGGGCTGGGGATGCGTGCGACTGCGATCGGGATGGGGACGGCGTGGCCAACTCCGGCGTGGATGTGGCGGGGAACGCCTGCCCCGTGTGCGACCCGTGCGACAACTGCCCGGGACTGCCCAATCCGGAGCAGACGGACGTCAACGGAAACGGCATCGGCGATGACTGCGAGGACGACTGGGACGGGGACTCGGTGTGGAACGAGGATGACAACTGCCCGTGGGCGGCGAATCCGTTGCAGGAGGACCAGGACGGGGACGGGGTCGGGGACCCGTGCGACTGCGACCGGGACGGGGACGGTGTTTTGAACTCGGGGATGGACGTGGACGGGAATGCGTGTTCCGGATGCGACCCGTGCGACAACTGCCCTGCGGTGGAGAACGTGGCTCAAGAGGACCAGGACGGCGACGGGGTGGGCGATGCCTGTGACCCGGACCGCGACGGTGACGCGGACCCGAACGACTCGGACTGCGCTCCGGACGACCCGGCGGTCTCGCACAACCAACCGGAGTCGTGCAACGAGGTGGACGACGACTGCGACGGCGAGACGGACGAGGAGGGCGCGAGTGGCTGCCAGGATTACTACTTCGATGGGGACCTCGACGGGTGGGGGACCAACTCGTCGAAATGTTTGTGCGGTGCGGAGGCCCCCTACACCGCCGTTGTGCCTATGGATTGCAACGACGGGGATGCCGCGGTGAATCCTGCGGCTACCGAATATTGCAATAGTAAGGATGACGAATGCGACGGCCTTACGGACGAGGAGGGCGCAGCGGACTGCACGACGTACTACAAGGATTTGGACCGGGACGGCTACGGGGTGAGCGAGGACTACAAGTGTCTGTGCGGGCCGATTCCGAACTCGTATGACACGACACTCCCTGGGGACTGCGTGGACACCGACAAGAACATCCGCCCCGGGGCAACGGAACTCTGCAACAACAAGGACGACGACTGCGACAGCGGGACCGACGAGGACTTCCCCTTGAAGGGTCAGCCCTGCGACGGCCCAGACGGGGACCAGTGCAAGGAAGGGGTGTGGACGTGCGACCTCCTCCAGACCGGCCTTGTTTGTACGGACAATACGGACACGAACATTGAGGGATGCAACGGGCAGGATGACGACTGCGACGGCCTCACGGACGAGGAGGGCGCGAACGGGTGCCAGGACTTCTACTTCGATGGGGACCGCGACGGGTGGGGGACCAACCTCTCGAAGTGCCTGTGCGAGCCGGCCGGCAACTACGTCGCCTCGAAGCCCGGGGATTGCAACGACAATAGCGCGGCCGTCCATCCGGATGCCACGGAGAAGTGCAATGGGGTAGACGAGGACTGCGACGCCCAGACCGACGAGGACTTCCCGCTGAAGGGCCAGGCGTGCGACGGGCCGGACGCCGACCTTTGCAAGGAGGGGTCTTGGGCCTGCAACCAGGCGGAGAGCGGGCTCGAGTGCACCGACAACACCGAAAACAATGCCGAGTTGTGCAACAACAAGGACGACGATTGCGATGGCCAGACGGACGAAGATTTTCCTTTGAAGGGACAGCCGTGCGACGGTGTGGACGGAGACCTTTGCCTGGAGGGCACTTGGGTCTGCAACGCACAGGGGACGGCCCTCGACTGCACTGACACGACCGCGACCACGATAGACCTTTGCAACGACTTGGACGACGACTGCGACGGGCAGACCGACGAGGACTTTCCGCTCAAGGGCCAGCCCTGTGACGGCGCCGACGCGGACGAGTGCAAGGAGGGGACGTGGGTGTGCAGTGGAGGCACCCTGATCTGCAACGACATCACGGGGACGAAGTTGGACTTGTGCAACGAGCAGGATGAGGACTGCGACGGCCTGACCGACGAGGACTTCCCGCAGAAGGGCCAGGCATGCGATGGGCTGGACGGCGACTCGTGCAAGGAAGGGGTCTTGGTGTGCAGTGCCTCGGGCCTCCAACTCGAGTGCAACGACAACACGGGAACCAACGAGGAGTTGTGCAACAACCAAGACGATGACTGCGACGCCGCGACGGACGAGGGCTTCCCGCTGAAGGGGCAGCCCTGCGACGGGTCGGACAGTGACCTCTGCAAGGAGGGGTCTTTCGTCTGCAACCAGGCGGGGACCGGGCTCGATTGCAACGACAACACGGGGAACAACGTGGAGTTGTGCAACAACCAAGACGATGACTGCGACGCCGCGACGGACGAGGACTTCCCGCAGAAGGGGCTGGCCTGCGACGGGTCGGACAGTGACCTCTGCAAGGAGGGGTCTTGGGTCTGCAACCAGGCTGGGACCGGACTCGATTGCAACGACAACACGGGTGACAACGCGGAGTCGTGTAACAACCTGGACGACGACTGCGATGGGGCGGTCGACGAGGAAACCCCAGCGGATTGCACGAACTATTACTATGACTACGATCGGGACGCATGGGGTGTCTCCGACAATGTGAGGTGTCTGTGCCGGTTCGAGGGACTATATACCGCGACCGCGAGTGGAGATTGTAACGATCATGACGCTCAGATTCATCCTGGAGCGTATGAAAAATGTTTCGACAATAAGGACAACGACTGCGATGGGGTAACTGACGATGGCTGCATTTGGGGTTCCTGTCGGGAACTCCATGCTGCCCACCCAGAGTTTCCGTCCGGCGTCTATCCGATCGAACTCCAGGGCGTGGGGCAAATCCAAGTGTATTGCGACATGGAGTCGGACGGGGGCGGATACACGCTCATTGGCGTCGTGGCGAACGACGGGACCCGACGCTGGAACACTTTAGCGGTGTTTACTGACGACTCGACCTTTGGGAGCCTACCGGCCCTGACGTGGAACTTCAAATCGAAAGCCTACAAACTGCTCAAGGGAGACGATTTCCTCGTCGTCACCCCGGAGTACTCGTTCGCGTGGCATGGCCTCTTGGGGGGACGCTCTTTTGGCGACTTCGTGGCCGCCTCCTGGCCAGCCACCTGCGCGACCCACTGGATTCGTGGACGGCCCGATTGGACCAAGGACTTGACCCCAGAGCAAGCGGACCTCTTGGGCTTTACCTTGCGGGGCTTGGACAACAACTGTTCGTGTTTTCCTGGGTGCAACGAAAACACCGTGGTCTCGATGCAGACGGCTGAGTGCTGTTGGGTGAACGGGCTGGGCAATACGCCAAACGGATCACCCGCGTGGTCCACCCACGACCTCTCCCTACTCAAAAAGGAGCACCTTGTCGGCGTATCATGCAATCCCGCTGTCTGGCCTTGCAATCCGCAGGGTCGAGTCATCAATTACTATTCGGGTGGAAACCACAACTGTTACGATGCTTCGTGCAAGGTCTCATGGGCGCAGCTGTACGTGAGATAGGGCGAGGCGGCGTCGGCCATTGCTCGGGGCACTTCCCCGAACCCTTCCCGCGAGAATCAACGGTTTCCGCCATGAGCCATGTCTCGCCTGCCCGGCCACCGTGCAGGCTGGCCGTGAGAGAAAGCGGGACCCCATTCAAACTCCCCCTGCCCGACGGTTGAAGTCCTCGATAGGCCTGTCGTAATAGGAGGCCAGCCCGAAGCGTTCTGGCCACAGGTTTTGTATTCATACCATTGCGCCTCGAGCTCGCGCACGTCCTCGCCTTGCTGCTCCAGACGTGGCCGGGATGTCGCCGGACGGGATTTCGGACGGGTTATCCTGGGGTTTACTGGGCCTTCAAGGCGCGTTTTTGGGCTGTTTTGGGCTGACTCCGACGGGGGCCTACCGAGAGGTGACCCGGCGGCCAGCCAGAATGTCTGGCGGGGGGGGAGGGCCCCGGCCGGTTCAAGACGCAAGCGCGTTCAGACAAAAGCCGGAGGCCGCTGCTTGTCGAGGGGGGACTGACAGAGATGGTATTCCATGATGTCCGCCGGGGTGGAGAGGTACGCACGGCGCCCGTGGGCGCGAAGATGCGATGCGCCCAGTGCGGGGCGGTGTGGTCTTCGCGGCCCTCATGGCTCGAAAGCCCCTGCGCACACGCCGACCACCGGGCGTGTGCGTCCAGCCAGGTCTCGCCCGCCTCCGCGGGCCAGACCCGCGGCCGGCGAGGTCCGAGAGGGGCGATAAGGCTCGGGCTGGTTCCCCGCGAACGCCGGGTCGGTTTGCCGCACCGCCGGGCCGAGCGTCACAGGACCCGCCATCCGACCGTGGACGACCGAACGGTCCAGCGCCACCGCGGCGTCCATCTCGGACCGGCTCGCCTCTCCCCCCGAAACGATGCTGTCCGCAATGCTCACGGAAGGGCGGTCCGTCGTGGTCCCGAGCGCCTCCAGGGCGTATCCCTCCCCCTCCTTCACCAGGGTCGAGCGCGCCACGAGCAGCCTGGCGGCGTCTCGAAGCAGGACGAGCGACCCCCCTTTCCGTGCGCCACCCGCCACGAGCGAATCCCGCATGACCACCTCCGCCTCTCCCGAGACTGCGATCGCCTGGCCGGAGCCCGAGGCGTCCTCCGCGTCCACCTCAACCAGCCGACATCGCTCCATCGTCAGGCGGTTGTTGGCGATGACGCTCACCACGGCCCCGAGCCACTTCGCCCGGGCGCGGTTGCGCGCGAGCGTGCAGTCGCGGAGCACCACGTCCGCTTCGGCCCCGGTCACGACCGCGGCCCCGCGCTAGGCCCCCCGCGCACCCAAGCCACACGACCAGCACGACCCGCAACACCGCCATCAGCGCACCTGCTGCGGCACCGGGTGTTGACCCCGATGGACTCGAAGAACTGGACGAACTCCGCGGCACCGATGGGCTTCGGGTGCTTGTGAGCCGCAGGCCCCCACGGATTGTGGAAGACCAGTTTGCCGCCGCGGACTTCGCGGAAGACGTTGGCGTGGTCCCCGTGGAGGCTCAGGGCCGACGACAGCAGCCCCTCGTACCGGTATGCGGCTTCCAGTTCTTTGGCGTCGGCGGGCTTGCGGTCGTCCTTGTACGTCAAGGTGACGCTTCCGTTCTCGTAGGTCACCGTCCCGCACTTCAGCCCCTCCCCGACCATGGCCCCCTTGCCGTCGTCGCGCGCCGTGCCGCCCTTCCCCTTCCTGTCCGTCACCTGGACCGAGTCCTTCACCAGCGTCGCGGGCGAACCGTCCACGTCCGGGAGCGCCGCCCGATAGGGTCCGACCCCCGCCCCCTGGAACAGCCCTTCCTTGCTGTCCTGGACCACGAAGTCCCGGGTCCCGCACACGACCGCCTTCTTCTCTTTCTGATAGTTCTCGAAAAGCGGAATCACGTCCTTGACCGCCGGGATGTCGGGGTAGGCACTCTTGACGCCGGTCAGTTCCTGCATCGCCGTGGCCCCGCTTCCACCGACGATCTGGTCGTACCCGCCCTTACACTGGGCGTAGGCCTTCTCGATGATGGCGGGCCACAGGGCCTGGTTCTAGGGTCGAACTTCGCATCGTTGCCCGCGTACGCGAGGCGGGTCGTGCCGGGCCGGGTGGGCAAGAAGGCGTCCACCGTCACCTCGACCGGTTTGAACTTCCCCCCTCCATGCGCTGGAAGGTCACCGTGTAGGTCTTCGTGGCCGGGTCGTAGCGGACCACGTTCTGAATGATGTCGGACCGCTGGGCCACGACCGCGCCCATCGCGGCCGGCGACGGCGCGCGCGTCTTCTTCGCGGGCGCCGCGGATGAGACAGTCTCTTTGGACAACGTCTCGGAACGCGGTGTGCTCATCGTGCTCCTCCTCGGCAGATGTCACCTGGCGACTTCAGACCCCAGGAGGGACCCGCGGCCCCAGGCCCCGCCGCCGTGACCCATGTGGGCCCATGGCCTTCGCGAGCCGGTGGGCCAGGACGCGTTCGAGCCCAAAGGCCCCACGGTGGTGCCCCCGCCTTGCAAAGCGGTCTGCGCAAGGCGTGCCAGTAACCGACCTCTGACCCTCGCGTCGCCCCTGTCGAAGCGGCCATATGCTCGCCGGCCGGGTCCTCCCCGCCAATGAGGAGTTCCGAGTACCCGCCCGAAACGTGGTGGAGGTCTGCAAGGAGTCCTGCCCCGTCGGGGCGCTCGCCTTCAAAAACCCAGCCCAGGGCAGGCGAAGACTCGCACAGAAGGCCGCAGAGACCCGCTCGCGCGAGCCCCGACTGGCTCTCCCCTGACCCTGCCTCGGCGTCCCCAACCGGATTTGAACCGGTGTCGCGGGCTTGAAGGGCCCGTGTCCTTGACCTGACTAGACGATGGGGACGAAATGAGCCCAGCAGGATTCGAACCTGCGACCAACAGCTTAAAAGGCTGCTGCTCTACCTGACTGAGCTATGGGCCCAGCCAACAGTCAGGCGCCTTTTTACCCGATGGGAGGGAGCCTGTCAATCCCGTGCGGAGGGTCTTCCTGTCTCCAGGCGGCCGGCGCGTGGCTGCAGACTGCAATTTCCTGTCGGATGGGGTCTCGAGTCCTCACTGTCTCGGGGGCTCGAGAGTTGCAATGCCGCGGTCTCAAAGGAAAACCGGCCAATCGAGCGCCGGACCCGACCCGCGACGATTTCCCTGTTGACATGCTCGATCGGCCCGGCCCATAATCGCGAAGCGACCCCAGGAGGCCAGGATGGGGGACCCAGACGACGAGGACATCGAGGCCCTGTCCCTCTACGAGGACGTGATCCAGGAAGTCCTGGCCGGACGCACCGAGGGCCACAAGTGCCCCATGTGCGGGGACGGGGACCTCGAGTGCGAGGCGGATGACCTGCACGTCCGGATCCGGTGCCTGAAGTGTGGGCGGTTTTTCGAGGGGATGCTCGCGTGAGGGCTGACTCGTGAAGAAGTCCTTTCTTGGCCGCGGAATTGCCTTTCCTGTCCGTCTGGACGCCAGGGGCAACGTGGCGCTGTCCGAATACGAGCAGAACATCGAGGAGTCAATCCACATCATTTTGGGGACGGCCATTGGGGAGCGCGTCATGCGCCCCCAGTTTGGCTGTCAGATTCATGACCTCGTTTTTTACCCGAACAACTCGTCCACCGCGGCCCTGGTGTCCTTTTACGTCCGCGAGGCCCTCGTCAAGTGGGAGCCCCGGATCGAGGAGGTCTCCGTGTCGTCTTACCCGGACCCCGAGCGCGAGAACGTCCTGCTCGTCAACATCTCATACCGCGTCCGGAGGACGAACAACCTGCGCAACCTCGTGTACCCATTCTACCTGCGAAGGGAGCAGGACTTATGATTCCGACACCGAAACTCGATGACCGGACTTTTCAGGACATCGTGGACGAGGCGATTCGCCTCATCCCGCAATATTGCCCCGAGTGGACCAACTTCAACCCGAGCGACCCGGGCATCACCCTCATCGAACTGTTCGCCTGGATGATGGAGATGGTCCTCTATCGCCTGAACCGGGTGCCCGACAAGAACTACCTCGCCTTCCTGAACCTGCTGGGGATCCGGCTGCGCCCCCCGCAGCCCGCCTCCGTTATCCTGACCTTCCGCATCTCCGACAAGGCCGACCACGTGCTCGTGCCGCGCGGCACCACCGTGTCGTCACGCCCCTCCGCGGACGGGAAGGTCGTCTCGTTCGAGACGGACCGCGACCTCCTGGTGGTGCGCAACCGCATCCGCAAGTGTTTCTCGCAGTACAAGCGGACCTTCGCGGACCACACGCCCTTGCTCGACGCCCCCTCGCCTGACGGCTTCGACCCCTTTGCCGGGACCGCCGTGGCGGAGCGCTATCTCTATCTGGGGGACCCGGGCCTCGCCTCGCTGACCGAGGGTGCCTCGCTGCGAATCCGCTTTCAGTGCCCCCACCCGAACGTCTCGGACCTTCTCGACCACCTGGACTGGGAGGTCTTTGACGGCACGCGCTGGAGTGTCGTGGTTCCGCTCGATGTCGAGAGCGACGCCGAGAGCGTGGTCCTCCCGGCCCCGCGCGAGGTCGGCCCGACCACGGTGAACGACATCCAGTCGCATTTCATTCGCGCCCGTCTCGTGGACGTGCCCGCCTCGCCCGAGACCACGGTCATTGACACGATCCGCTTCGCCATCAAGGTGACGGGCGAGGGGATCCTTCCAGAGAACGTCTTCACCCACACCCGTGAGGACCTGTATGTCACCCAGGACCCGGGACGACGCTTCCTGCCTTTCGGCAAGGAGCCTGGACCCGGTACCGAACTCTACATCCGCTGCGACCAGGCCCTGGCCCACCGCGGCGCGCTCGTCCGCCTGGACCTTCCCCTCGACCACGGCGAGCACGACCGACCGAACGCCTCGGACGACCTGGTCCTCGTCTGGGAGTACTACCCGGAGAAATCCAAGAAGGGCTGGAAGGAACTCGCTCGCTGCACCTTCGAGGGCGACCGCGTGGAACCAGCGCGAGCCGGGACCTTTCAGGACTCGACCCATTGCCTCACCAGACCCGGTGTGATCACCTTCCAGGTCCCGGACGACATGGGCGTCGTCGAGGTCAACGGCATCGAGGGCCGGTTTGTCCGATGCCGAATCGTGAGCGGGGACTACGGCCAGCCGGGCCGATACGAATTGGACGGCGACCGCTGGGTCTTCCATGAGAATCGCCCCCTGCGCCCGCCCGCCCTCCGCGAGATGACCGTCCGCTTTGAGCAGAAGGAGCGGCCCTTCGCCCACGTCATCGCCGAGAATGACGGCGTCTTCAGTGATTTCAGCGAGGTCGCCGCTTTGGACCTCAAACCATTCCAGGCCCTCTCCCCAGTGTCCGAGGCGAGCCCCACGCTGTATATCGGGTTCGAGGACTCCTTCCCCAACGAGGAGGTCCAGATTTACATCCAACTGCGTGAGGAATCCGGTGTTCGGGACCCCCTCGCCTTGCGCCGCGCGGGCAACCCCGTAATTGTCGTGTGGGAATATTTCAACGGAAGACAGTTCGTCAATCTGTTTCCCGAGGACGAGACGCGCGGTTTCCAGCAGTCCGGCTTCGTGCGCTTCGTGGGTCCCCCAGATTTCCGACGCTGCAAGCGCTTCGGAGAGAACCTTTTCTTCCTACGCGCCCGCCTTGAGATGGGAGGGTACGTCGAGCCCCCGCGCATCCAGCGCATCCTCCTGAACTCGGTCCGGGCATATAACCTGACCACCTATGGCGAGATCGTGCTCGGCTCGTCCCAGGGCACGCCCAACCAGGTCTTCAAACTACCCAAAGGGCCGGTCCTCGCGGGCCAGGAACTCGTGGTTCTCGAACGCGAGCGCCCCACCGAGGCGGACCTGCTCGTCATCCGCGAGGAGGAAGGCGATGACGCGGTCCAGGAGACCCCCGAGGGGTTCCTTGTGCGCTGGCACGAGGTCGAGGACCTGTACGAGTCGCCCCCGAACGCGCGCCATTATGTCAAAGACATCGTGACCGGCGAGATTCGCTTCGGGGACGGGGTGCACGGAGCGATCCCCCCCAAGGGAGAGCGCAACATCCGGCTTGCCCGCTTCCAGGTCGGCGGCGGCATGGAGGGCAACGTGGCCGCCGGGAGCCTGACCGTGCTCAAGCAGTCGCTTGCTTTCATCGAGGGGGTGACGAACCTCGCCCCAGCGAGCGGCGGCGCGGACCTCGAAACGGTCGAGGAGGTCGTGGCCCGGGCCCCGCACATCTTCCGAAGCCGCTTCCGCGCGGTCACGGCTGAGGACTTCGAGTGGATCGCCCGCCAGGCCTCGTCGTCTGTGGCGCGCGCCCGCTGCATCCCCTGTCGTGACCGCGAGGGCGAGGTGACGGTGGTCGTGGTCCCCAAGGTGGCCGCCGACGTCACAAGCGAGGGCGAGTGGGTCAAGCCCCTTCCCTCGACGGAACTCATGCGCCGCGTCAAGGAGGAATTGGACCGCCACCGCCTCGTGTCGTGCGTGGTGCATGTGGTGCGACCGCGCTACCGGAACCTCGCGGTCTCCGTGGCCGTGATCCGTCAGGCCTCTGGCTCCTCCGAGGCCATCAAGTCCGAGATCGACCGCCGCATCCGCGAGTTTTTGCATCCCCTGCGCGGCGGCAAGAACCGCAAGGGCTGGCCATTCGGCAGGCCGGTGTCGAAGGTGGACATCTACCATGTGTGCGAGGAGGTCGCGGGCGTGGACTTCGTGGACCGGGTGCGCATCCGCGACCTCGATGAAGGCTCGGACGTGGACTTCGTGCGCCTCGCCGACGATGAACTGCCCTTCGTGGTTTCGGTCGAGGTCGAGGAGCGCGCCCACGAGAGGATTTTGTGATGGCCGTGCCGACCCGAGTCCGAAAACTCCCGGTCCCGGACGTGGTGGGCCTGCCCCTGGCCACGGCCGACAAGGTGCTCAGGCGGGCTGGCTTCCCTGGGGCCAAAGTCCACTACGAGGAGTCCTACGAGCGCCCGGACCACGTCATCGCCCAAGAGCCCTCGCGCGGGAGCCTGCTCGAGGAGACGCAGCCTGTGGTGGTTCGCGTCGCCAAGCAGAGCCTCCTGCGCTTCTTGCCGACCGTGTACCAGCCGCGCACGCCGGGCGAGCGCTCCTTCCTGCGCGACTTCTTGTGGATCATCCAGCACCTCTACGACCAGGTGTCGCGCCGCTTGGACACGATGCACGAGGTCTTCAACCCCTACACGACCCCGCCGGAGTTCTTGCCGTGGCTCGCATCGTGGTTCGCCATCTCCTTCGATGAGACGATGGACGAGGCCAGCCGCCGCCGCATCCTCAAGGAGGCCGCGCTTTTGTTCCCCATGCGGGGCACGCGCAAGGCCATCGAACGCATGGTCCGGCTGTTCGTGGGGATTGACGTGGAGATCGTGGAGAACCGCTGGCCGTTCCGTGGGTTTCGGATCGGCGTCACCTCAACGATTGGTGTGGATACCATGGTCTTGCCGGAGGTCTCGCGGGGGCACACCTTCGTGGTGAAGGTCCCGGCCCGGCCCGAAGACCTGGGCGAGGCCGTGCTCGTGAGGCTACACCGCGTGATCGAGGCCGAGAAGCCCGCGAGTTCTAACTACTTTTTGCAATTCTCGGACACCGAGGGCGTCACGGAGGACGCCTCCCTGTTCCGGGTGGGTGTCACGTCGGTGATCGGCGTGGAGCGAGAGGAGACGACCCATGGCGGATGACGTGAAGACCTTCAAGCGGCTCAACTTTTTCAGGGGCTTCCTGACCACGGAGGATGACTGGAACGATGGCGAGCGCTACCACATCGAGAAGCGCGCGCTTCACAACCGGGTCCTGCACGCGCCGGGCGTGGTCACCCATTTCCTGAAGGGATTCCGCGTGAGCCAGCGCGGGCGGGGCGATCTGAGCGTGGAGGTCTCGGAGGGATACGCCGTGGACGGGCAGGGCCGAGACCTGTACCTCCCTCACCCGGTCATCCGCGCGGTCAACCCGGCCGATTTCCGGCTGCCACAGACCATTTATGTGGTGGCCTCGTACACCGAGGAGCCGACCGACTTCGTGGCCTACAAGGAGAACTTGCAGTTCAAGGGCCACAAGCGCATCGCCGAGGGGGTCAAGATCGAGGTGACAGCGCGCGAGCCCGACATCGAGCACGAGGTCGAACTGGCCCGCATCTTTCTCGAGAAGGGCGCGCGCCAGATCAAGGACGCCCTGGACCCCATGTCCCCGCGGCCCAACGAGATTGACATGCGCTTTGTGCCAAAGGCGGGCGTGGCCGGCTCGTTCCTGCCGCCCCGCATCCGGGCCGAGATGTTCGACCTGTTGGAAGCGAAGCAACTGATCTATTCCCACATGGCTCACGTCCTGAAGATCTCGACGGCCCTGGACGTCCTGCACGCGGTGCTGACCACCCAGATGCTTTTGGTGTCCGGCTACGTGGACTTCCGAAATATCTTCGACCTTTGGGCCATGATCATCCGGCTCCAGCACGCGGTCATTGACCAAGTGGAGAGGGAGCACCCGGACCTGTCGAAAACCAAGGAGTTCGGGACATTCAAGTGGAACATTGAGAGCGTGAAACTGGACCGGAGGTTCACGTTTGAGCTCCTCGTGGACCTGCTCACGACCCAGAAGAACGCGACCGAGGCCCTGCGTGCGAACTTCTCGCGCGAACTGCGCCCGCGCCTCGCGATCAAGGCCGAACCAGAAACCCCGAGCGAGGTCGTGTGGGAGAAGATCAAGGTCCGCAGCGAGGAGTTTCCGAAGAACCTGTCCGTGGAGGGGCGCGATTTCGTGCTCGTGGACACCCTCGACATCTACGACGAGGCCTCCGAAAAGAAGCACCACTTCATGATCATGGACGAGAGGGACCGCTACCGGTCGCGCCAGCGCCTCAAATACCCGGACGGCACTGTGGTCGAGGACGTGGGCGTGCACTTCGAGGGCGGCCACTGCCAGTTCGAGGTCTTCAACATCGAGCCCAATCGCGACGTCATCATCATCACACGCATTGATTACGTGCGAGGCGACTACGAATGCGAGGTCCATGTCAACGGGCGCAAGGGGCCGAACCTCGTGGTCCCGGGCAACGATATGAAGTTCCGCTGGCGGAACTGGCCCTATGTGATCCCTGCGGAACTGGCCACGGAGCCGATCCTGCGCGTGGATTTGAGGCCAATCAAGCAGGATCGCGACGTGAACCTCTTCACGGTGTGGGTCTATCAACCGAAGTAGACGCTTGCCGCCTCAAATCGCCTGGAACGCCTCCTCCAGGTCCCGAATGATGTCGTCCGCATCTTCGAGGCCAATGGCCATGCGGACCCCTCCGGGGTGGATGCCGGCCTCGGACAGGGCGCACGCGTCCATCGCCGAGTGGGTCATCAGACCTGGGGTCTCGATGAGGGTCTTGGTCATGCCCAGGCTGACCGCGAGCGTGATGCAATACGAGTGCTGCGCGATGTAGTTGACCAGCCGCTCGCAGCGGGCGCGCGACTCTTCGAGGTCCTTGCCCGCGACCTCGAAATAGACCATGAACCCCGGGCAGAAGCGGCCCTTCGGGTCCTTGAGTTGCCGGCGGGCTACGTCGGCCTGCGGGAAGGACTCGAGCCCCGGGTACGACACGCTAGCGACCGCCGGGTGGGACTTTAGGTAGCGCGCGACCCGGCCCGCGGTCTCGGTCTGCCGCTCGATGCGCAGGCCCAGGGTGGACAGGCCATAGACCATGACCCTCCAGGCGCTCGCCGGCGGGAGCACCCCCCCGAAATCCTTGCGGAATCCCTTGAGCGACTTGTGGAAACGCCTCGGTGCGACGACCATGCCGCCCATGTCCACCCCGAACCCCCCCACGTCCTTGGTCAGGCTCTCGACCACGATGTCCGCCCCGTGCAAAAGGGGGCGCTGGGCCCATGGCGTCGCGAAGGTGTTGTCCACGATGATGACGACCTGGTCTTTGGGGCCGCGGCGCGCGTTGATGGGCTCCAGCGCCTGCCGGACCGCAGCGATGTCCAGGACCTCGAGCGTGGGATTCGCGGGCGTCTCCAGATAGACTGCGCGCGTCGTATCATCTACCGCTGCGACGACCGCCTCTGGGTCGCGGGCGTTGACGAACCTCGTAGTGATCCCGTACCGGGGCAGCCAGTTGGTCATCAGGCTGAAGGTGCAGCCGTACAAGGTGCGGTGGGCCACGACCGACGACCCCGCGCGTCCCGTCACCATCAGCGCCGCCGAGATGGCCGACATCCCGCAGGCGAAGGCGCAGGCTGTCTCCCCACCCTCCGCGTCCCGCATCATGTCCTCGAGCATCCCCACCGTGGGCTCGTCCAGACGGTCATAGATGTAGATCGGGCTGATGGCCTGGGCCGCATGCTTCGGGTCCGCGAAGTCCACGAACCCCATCCGCCCCCGGCTTGCCGAGTCGAGCCGGAAGGTGGTTGAGGCCGTAATGGGTGGGATGACGTGGTGGCCGTATTCCCACTTCTCCGTGCGAAACTCCCCGTGAATGAGGCGGGTGTCATATTGGTATCGGCTGATGTCCTTTGGGTCCATGCGAAATCCTCCCTTTCAGAGATGCGTACCAACGCGCTCTTGCCGCACATTTAGGATGATCCGCACGAGAAATCAATCCGTTTGGTCAACCTCTTGGGGCCGGCGCAAAAAAGACCTTGAAATTCGATTGCACATCTGCTTTCATCGGTGTGCGACGGGCCCTGCGGGCGGGGTTCCGACTGAAGAGCCCGCAACGCCGTTTTTTTCGAGGAGGGCACCATGATCGAAGGCGCCAGGGAAGAGTTGTATGTCGAGGACCTCAAGACCGCCCTGGAGGAGTACTACCAGATCGACAGGGAACTTCTGAAGATCGCCGCCGAGAAGCAGAAACGGGCGAAGCTTGTCAAGAGCCTCCTGGCCGTGATGAAGATCCAGGTCGGGGACGCCCGGACACGCGATTTGCTCGAAAAGCACGGCCTCGCGGAGACAGTGAGGCCGTTCTTCACCATCGAGACCCTCCACACCGCGGGGGCGAAGACGGTGGTCCGGCGGCGGCGCGGAGAGAAAAAGGTTGTGGACCCGGCCGCTATCCTGGCCAAGGGGACGCGCGTCAAGATGATGAGCGGGCGCTATCAGGGCTATACAGGCGTGGTCGCGTCGGCCCAGGCCAAGGAGTCCGGGCGCGGGTTGGACGTGACGTACTTCTTGAACCTCGTGGGACCCAGAGGGGACCGGAAGCGCACGTCCGTCAAGCACGGCACCCTGAACAAGACCTGGAGCGTCGACCACTAGTCTGCACGCCCCTGGTCTGCCGGGGCGGGGGCCTGCGCCCTTGTCACGATTTTGTCACTGATGACGCGCTTGTCTATAATCGCGCGTGGGTGACCGGGGCTCAGGACCCCCGGGGGGCGCGTGTGGAGCACTTTGTCGAGTTCGTGGGCGGGGTGGCGGTCTTCATCCTCGGGATGGAGTTCGCCAAGGAGGGGCTGACCGGGGCCGCGGGGGGTCGCCTCCGGGCCATCGTGGCCCGGACCACCGGGTCGCGGTTCAAGGCCCTGGCGGCCGGTGTCGTGGCGACCGCCCTGCTCCAGTCGTCCAGCGCGACCACGGTCATCCTCGTCAGCCTGGCCTCGACCGGGATCATTGCGCTGGCTCCGGCCATCGGTGTCATCCTTGGGGCGGACATCGGCACCACCCTGACGGTCCAGATCCTGGCGTTTCCCGTCAAGGACTACGGCCTCCTCATCGTGGCAGCGGCCTACGCGGGCCGCATGATGGTCGGGCGGGGGAGCGCCCTGAGGGGGGTGATGGAGTCCTTGATGGGCTTCGGCTTCCTGTTTTTCGGGATGATGCTGATGGGCAATGGCGCGGCCCCGCTGCGCGATGTCCCCTCCGTGCAGGAGGTCCTCAAGACCAGTCCCATCGTGGGGGTCCTCGCGTCCGCCGCGGTCACGGCCGTCATCCAGTCATCGGCCGCGACCATCGGGATCGCGATTTCCCTGACCCATCAAGGAGCGATTGACCTCCAGGCCGCCATCCCGATTGTGCTCGGCGCGAACATCGGGACGTGCGCGACCGCGCTGCTGGCCTCGGCAGTGGCCAAGGCCGAGGGCCGCAGGGTCGCGGTGGCCCACGTATTGACCAAGGTCGTCGCCGTGGTCGTGTTCCTGCCCCTCATCGAGGTGCTCCGGCTCGGGGCCGAGTGGATGGGCGGCGACCCGGCGCGCCAGGTGGCTAACGCCCACACCCTGTTCAACCTGGCCACCGCCTTCATGTTCCTTCCATTTCTGGCCCCGCTCGCCCGCTTCATCGAGCGGACTTTCCCCTTCCAGCCCAAGGAGCAGGAGTTCGGGCCGGTCTACCTGGACCCGGGTGGCCTCAAGGAGCCTTCTATTGCCCTCGCGAACGTGACGCGCGAGATCTTCCGCATGGCTGAGGTGGTCGAGCGCATGCTCGGGTGGGCCCTCGACGCCCTTGTCAAGTCCGACGAGGCGGCCATCGTCCGGATGGAGGACGAGGACGCCAAGGTGGACCGCCTTGACAAGGAGATCAAGTTCTACCTGGCGAAGGTCCCCAAGCGCCTGATAGGGGACCGCCTCGGGGAGGAGGTCTTGTTCCTATTTTCGGTGTCGAACGACCTCGAGGAGGTGGGGGACGTGATCTCGAAGAACCTCGTGGCCCTGGCCCGCAAGAAACGCCGGCTCGGGTGCCAGTTCTCGGACGAGGGGTTGCGCGAGATCTCGGAGTACCACGCCGCGGTGCTCGCGAACTTCAAACTCGCGATGTCGGCCTTCGCGACCCGGGACCCGGCCATCGCGGACCGGGTGATCGCCGAGAAGCGGCGCCTGCGAGGGCTGCTCGAGGAGATGGAGCAGCGCCACGTGGACCGCCTGGCCCAGGGTGTTGTGGCGACCTTCGATACGGCCTCGCTGCACATGAACGTGCTCGGTCACCTCTCCCGGGTCAACTCGATCATCTCGTCCACCGCCTACCGGATCAAGAAGGGCCGGACCTAGCCGTCTCCCTCGCGTCCTGGGCCCGAGAGTCGGCGGTGCAAGCGCTCGATGCGCCTTTCGGCGCGGGTGAGGCGCTCCCGCGTGGCCTGTCGTCGATCCGCGAGCCGTCGCAGGCGCTCGATGTCGCGTGGGGCGACCGCTCCGGCCTCCAGCCGGGCCGCTGCGGCTTCCTGCTCCTCCAAATCCTCCGCAAGGGCCTGCCGGAGGCGCACAAGACGCTCGATCTCGCGCCGGAGGTCTCGCCGGGCGCGCGCCTCTTGAAGTCGTTGCGCCTCGTCCCGCTCAAGACGCTCGTAATGGGCCTCGACGAGGGCGCTGAAGGTCTCCTCCCTGGCCGGCAAGAACCGAAGCGCTTCCATCCGGTCCGAGGGGTGTGGGAGGGGGGCCTGGTAGCGGCGGCCTGGCCGCAGGTCCCGGCGGTAGGACCGGGAAGGCACGAGGCTTACGAGGATGAGGTCCGAGGGGTCGGTCCAGAACAGGTTCGGGTGGTGCCCTGTGCACTCGAACAGGAGAGAACCGAGCGGGTGCTCCATCGGTGCGGTATGGGGATGGCGTCTTGTGTGAGTCCGGACCTGGGTCGTGGGTTCCTCCATTCTTGCGAGGAGGATCCCCACGACTCGGTCCCCGAACCGCACCGACACGCGCGAGACCCGTCCACCCACAAACGCCTTGGCCGTCTCGAGAAAGGGGTGCGAGCGATGCCGCAAGACCTTTGGCAGGGGCCGACTCGTCAGGTGGATGCGCGAGTGCCGGGGCCGGACGCACACGAGGACCCGGACCTCGCCCTGCCCCGTATCGAACGACAGCACGACCGTCTCGGCGTCCACGAGGCCCAAACCCACAAGCCTCGCTCGCGCGAGGACCCGGTCCATCTCCGAGGCGACTGCCTCGAGCTCCTTGAGGGTCAGCGTCACGGGGCGATTGTATCCCTGCTTGACCCGACAGGACCAGAATCGCTACCTTTCTTGCCGTCACGTTGGTGACGAGGACGCGAAATGGGTCGGTCCCGAACTTGCCGGCGGCCTTGCGCAAGTCGTCGTCAGTGCTCGGGGTCGTCCTCCATGAGGCGGAGCCGCACAGATGGGAACAAAAGGCACGCACTCGCATCATGACCTCGATGGGGTGCACGGGGAAAAACGACCGTTGTTTCCGTGGGTAGGCGCTATGGCGCTGTGGTGCGCCTGCGGCGGGGGAGGCAAGGGACAGGATGCCGGGATGGTGGACCTCGCGGCCCTTTGGGACCGCGAGCAGCCTGAGGACGCGGCGGAGGCAGGCGCAGGGCCAGAGACGCCCCTTGTCGTCGCCGAGGACTTCCGGGTTGTGTATGCATACGCGGGACGCCCCGCGACCGAAGTAGCAGGACGCTTCGAGTTCCGCCTGGCCGATCCCAGGGACTCGGACCCGGCGAACGACGAGGTCCTCTTGGCCACCTCAGCGGGGGAGACGCTCGACTGCTCGATGGGGTGCTTCCTGGACCGCGGGCTCCGGTTTCTGGCCGTGGCCCGGGGTGTCTCGGAAGGTGGATACGCGGTCCAGGTGTACGGCCTCGATGGGACAAACGAGCCAACGCCGGTCGGCGAACCGATCCCCGGCGTGGCCCGTGCGGTCTGGGCAGGCTCCGTGCTGTTTTACTCCCAGAAGGTGGCGTGCCCGACCGGCACGGCCCAGACCACGCGATGCTTCGAGGTGTACCGATACGACCCGACCGACCCCTCGAACCCCCGGAGACTCACCCAGATGCCGCCGGTGGAGGAGGAGGGCCTCAAGACGGCGTTTCAGTACAACGGCTATTTCACGGTTGGTGAAGATAATAAAACGCTGATATTCTTTGTTCCAACCTATGAGAGCCTGTCGGTGTGGGTCTATCGTGAAGGCAGGAGGGTCAAGGTACTAGGTCCCATCTGCGCCGCGCGGGACCCGTACGGAAACTGCATCGCGCCGACCGGTGGCGGGGCGATGTACCGCGAGGACAACCCCGTTGCCCTGTCAGCGGACGGGCGCACGCTCGTGTTCCCCCTGCTCGAGGAGAACCGGGAACTGCGCCTGTATCGCCACGAGATCGGGGACCCGGAGCCCCGGTTCTCCACGCTCCTGTCGGTCCCGTCCGACTATCTCAAGAACGCCTGCTACAACCGCGAGCCGTGGCAGTTCACCGAGGTCCGCGGACCCTTGCGCTTCTCGCGCGACGGCCGCGAGGTCCTCTTCATCGGAGCGTCGTCCTGCGAGGACGAGCGCAAGCCCTGGACGAACGTCCTCGCGGTCGAGGTCGCCAAGATCGGGGGCGGGGCGCCGCTACGGGAGCAGGACTTCCGCAAGGTGACGGACAACCCGCAGACCTACACGGCCCGGGCCATCGCGATCTCGGACTTCGATGTGTCGCCCTCTGGCGAGTACGTGGTCCTGGTCGGCACGCCCACCGTGGACATGGAGGGCCGGCCGCTGCCGGCACAGCCAGGCGGCCGCCACGAGCGCGACTCGGAGGTGCACGTGACTCGGGCGGACGGAAGCACGCTCCCGGTCCAGATCACAAACGACGTGACCTGGCGCGCTGAGCACGCTCTGGCCGTCCCCACGCCGTAAACCGCGGGTCGGACTTGACACGGGGACCGGGACTTTTCTAGGTTGAGCGCGTGGGCGGAGCGTGGACTCGGGGATGGACGCCACCGCACAGGCCGAAGCGAACCAGGTCCGATACGGGAGGGCCGACGCCGAGGGGCGTGCGAGGCTTGCGGCCTGCCTAGGGCTGGACCGCCTCAAAAACGTGGGTTTGAGCCACGACGAGGCCGAGGTGATCGGCCGGGATGTGCGCGTCCATGTCGTCTGGGAGCGCGTGGGCGAGGGCTGGTTTCGCATCGTCGAGGGCCGCAACGAGTCGAGGTTCTGCGCCTCGACGCACGTCTCCATCCTCTACGAGGGCCGGGAGGTGACAAGGCCGCTTGCGTTCCTGATGCGGCGGATGGCCCATGCCCTGCGCGGGCTCGACATCGAGGAGGTCGCGGCGACCTTTGCACCCGCCTCGGAGGAGGTCCTGGGCGTGCCCACGCAGCCCACGCCCATCCACACCTGGGGTCTCCCGGACGCCTGGTATCGCTTCCTGTGCGACCACGCGGTCCAGCGTAAGTTTTTCGAGACCTTCTCGTTCGAGGGGCCATCACTGTACCTGATGCACGGCGATCTCGAGTGCCTGTTCATCACGCCCCATGCGGGGATCCGCCTCCCGAGGTTTTTCAACTACCCGTGGGCCCTCGCGGCAGAAGGGAACTTCGGAGAGGGATCGGCGGCCACCGACCTGGACGACCTCGATGTGATCCAGGGAGGGCAGGAGAAACTGGAGCAGACGCTCCGGCGCTGCATCGAGCGCATCGGCGACCGTGGACCGATCCTCGTGAACTCGACGTGCGTGCCCATCGTGATCGGGGACGACGTGGACGGGGTCATTGCCGCGCATCAGGGCGAGTGCCCTCACGGGATTTACCATGTCGGACCGCGCACCACGCAGCCCGTAGACATCTTCATGCAGTACGTGGAGGACGAGAAGGCCCGCGCCTTGAAGACCCGCGAGCGTGTGCCTGGTTCGGTGGCCCTCGTGGGATTCCGGGACGTGCCTGCCCGCGACGAGATGGTCGCCCTGCTCGAGGAGGCCGGGATTTCGACCACAGGGTGCGTGTTGCCCGGTGTCTCGCCGGAGAGGATGAGGAAGGCGCTGCGCGCCGAGGTCCTCGTGTTCAACCCCAGCGTGGTCCACACCCCCCTCTACCGCCGGGTCTTCGGGGACGTGGATGCGGTCCGCGTGGAGCCTCCGGGTCCGTGGGGATTTGGGCGCTCGAGGGAGTGGTTTCTGTCTGTCGCGGAGGCCGTGGGCCGTCGAGCGGAGATGGAGCGCGTCCTGCGCGCTTGGGAAGGGCGTCTCGAGGGGAGGGTCTCTGCACTGAAGGAGCGGGCGGGCGCAGTCGCGATGGGCTTTGTCGTGGACCCGCCGTCGGTCGCTCGCCTGTACGACCCGCTCTCGGTGACGGGGCTGCCGGTGGCCCCTGTGGTCTCGGAGTTCGGGTTTGCGGTGCGCATCGCGGTGTACGCCGGGGAGCGGACCGCATTTCTCAAGGCCCAAGCGGCCCTGCGCCAGGCCATGGACGGGTTCCACGGTGTCGAGGTCCTCCCCTTCGAGACGCCAGACGAACTGGATGCGATTCTGCGCGACCCAGGCGTGCGGGCCGTGTTCACGGAGTTTTTCTACGACCATCGGCTGACACGGCGTGGGCTCGGGCAGTTCTCCTCTCGGGAGTTCGAAATGGGCCTCGACGGGGCGGTCCGCAGCCTCGAGCGCCTCTTGACCATTGCGGAACTCCCCTTCTACCGAGACCACGCAACCCGCCTTGCGACCTCCTCCGAGGCGTGGTGGGGGGCCACCCTGGATGGGGGATCTGGAGCGGCAGGATGAGCGACGCACCCTGGAACGATTACGTCCGGATGCCTTACATGGTCGGGGTGTACCTCGCGGTCAACGCGATCCCGGATGTCCACGTGGTCGTGGACGGACCCGACTGCTTGTTCTTCAAGGCGGAGTTCGTACATGGGACCCACGACCTGCACTCGACGCTGCTCGATGCGGCGAGCCGGCATCGCGTCATCCACACCGTAGCCGACACAAACAAGGTCGTGGTGGACCGCGAGGACGTCATCCTCGAGGTGCTCCGACGGGTGGCGTCGGAACCGGACGTGGGGGCCGTCTTGGTGACCGCGCTGCCGATGGCCGCGATCACCGGGAGCCAGTACGATCGGCTCGCCCGTGTGGTCCGCGCTGAGACGAACAAGCCTGTGCTCGACGTCCCGGCGAACTCGCTCCTCGGGGACTGGCTGGACGGGTACGCCGAGGTTCTTGCGTCCCTTGCGTCCGGCCTCGACCTCGAAGCGGGGGGCGACGAGGAAGGTGTGGCCCTCGTGGGCCTGTTGCTGGACCGCACCGAGGCCGATCACCTCGCCAACCTCGTGGAGTTGAAGCGCCTGATCGAGGACGGTCTCGGACTGCGCCTTGTGTCCGCGTGGCCTTCCAATCAGGGCGTGGCGAGGCTTGCGCGGGCCGGGACCGCGAGGGTCGTCGTGTCGCTGCCCTATGCCCGCAAGGCCGCGCGCATCCTGGCGCGGCGCACGGGGGCGACTTTGGTCGAGGCCGAGGTCCCATTGGGACTTCAGGCGACCGGGGCGTTCCTTCAGGCGATTGCAAGTGCCACGGGGCGCGAGGGGCGCGCAGAGGCCCTCATCGAGGCCGAGGAAATGGCGTGCGCCCCTGGCCTGCGACTCGCCTCGGACCGGGTGATTCGTGGGCGCCGCATCGGGTTTGTGGGGGACCCCTATCTCGCCCCGCGGGTCGCGGAGTTCGTCGAGCGCATCGGCGGGGTGTTCGCTTGGTATCTTTCCACGAAATACCCGCCCCCGGAGGACTTGGACCTACCCACGCTGAAGGAGCCGTCGAGCCAGGGCGTGGACCTGTGCCTGACCACCACGCCCGGAACCCAGTTTTTGGGCCAGCGCTGCGTCCCGTGCGCCGAGTTTGGGTTCCCCTCCTACGGGCGGCACGCCCTGGCCGCGCGCCCATACCTGGGCTACCGCGGCGCGCTCTGGCTCGCCGAGATGGTCGCAGATCATCTCTTGTTCCACGAGGACTTGCGGCGGTTCCGGCTCGTGCCCCAGGGGACGGACCTGCTCAGCGCCTGGCCACGCGCCTGACTCGCTCCACGTACTCCCACTGCACCAGCCGGGCGAACAGCGTTTCCACGAGGTGCATCGCCCCCTCAAAGCCGAGCCATGCCGGGGTCGGGTGCAGGGCATGACGGTTCGGCGAGGGGAACCCGGCCTCGAGGAATGCCTGGCCTCGGGCGGCTGCGGCCTCGACCTCGGGTCTGGGGCCCAGCACCAGGTCTGCGGTGGCCCCGTCCGGTTCTCGACAGCCCACCTCCTTCAAAAAGGTAGTGACCGCCTCCGTGAGGTGCGGGTCCAGGGCCACGCGCACCCGGCGATGCAGAAGGGCATGGGGGATGACCCACTCCAGACGGGGGGCGTAGCGGCGCATCTCGGCGTCCAGAAAAAGATTTGGGTCTCGGCCAACGGCCGCCCCAACCTCCCGCGCGAACCGCGCAGTCCCGACAAGCCCCACCGGCAGGGAGGCCTCGACCAGGCGCGCCCCGGTCCGCCTGGCGAGGACCCTTCCGGCCTCGCGTCCATGAGGCAGGGACACGATGATCCCCGCCTCCCCGGCCCGCGCGAGGGACGCAGGCCCCTCGCCCGATGGCCACACGGACACGACCTCGACCCCGAGCCCCCGGGTGATCAGGCGGACGACCTCATCACGGTCCGCCAGACGGTCAGCCTCCAGCCGGTCCAGCGGGAGGCCGACCACCGCGACTGCGCCAGGCCTCGGCGGGCCGTCCAGAAGCGTCAGTGTGCCCGCAGCCGCCAAAAGGGCGTCGGCAAAGCCATGCCACCACTCGTCGCCACTTCGCGTCCTCGGGATGTCCACCACCTGCGAGTCCACAGCGGTGTCGGACGGGACCACGCGGCTGTTCTCGCCACCAACAAGGGTCGAGCACCAGTCATGCCGAGCCACGAGGGCAGTCGCCTCGCAAATCGCCTCCTGGCATGCATCCACGCGAAAGGCCGCTCCCGGCATCGCATTGGCCGCAAGGCACACCCCGGTCAGGTAGGCGTCAGGGGCGGTCCTCGCCAAAGATCTCGCGAATGAAGTCGTCAAACCGGCTGTCCTCGATCGGGGTGGGGACAGGGTGGGCCTCCACGGAGTCGGCCAGCACCTGGGTGGCCAGGCGGCGGAAGGTCGCTGCCACCTCCGAGTCCGGGGCCATCTCCACGACCGGGCGCTTGACCACCTCGGCCTTGCGCACCATCGGGTCCATCGGGACATAGGCGAGGATGCGCGTGTTCAGGGCCGATGCGAACGCCTCGAGGGCCTGGACGTTCGTCGAGGGGTCCTTCTGGTTCACGATGAGCCCGCCGAGCGCGACCCCGTTCGAGGCGAAGCGCCGCACGGCCTTGGCGATATTGTTCGCGGCGAACAGGGCCATCACGCTTTCTGCGACCACGATGTACACGAGTTCTGCACGGCCCTGGCGCAGCGGGGCCGCGAACCCTCCGCAGACCACGTCGCCGAGTACGTCGAAGACGGCCACGTCGTAGTCGCCGCGCCGGATCAGGTCGAGGTCGTCGAGGATCTCGAACATGCGCGAGACCCCGCGGCCCCCGCAGCCCACACCAGGCTCCGGACCGCCGCACTCGATGCAGTGCATCCCGAAGCGGCCCTCCATCAGGATGTCGGAGGCATCGCGGACCCGTGTCCCCAACTGGTTGATCACGGTCCGCACCGGACCCCCGTTGACGAGGGTGATGGTGGAGTCGTGCTTGGGGTCGCACCCGACCAGAAGGACCTTGCGGCCCTCGATGGCGAACACCGCGGCCAGGTTCGAGGCGACCGTGGACTTCCCGATGCCCCCCTTCCCGTAGAGCGCCACCATCCGGGTGCGCAATCTGTCCTGTCCCATGGCTTCCGCCACAACCGACCACGCAGGATTTTACGCCTCCTTTTCGTGCCCGTGCACCTGCATGTGGATGTTAGCTAATGAAATCAGTCAGTTCCTGTTCACATTGCCGCGCGTCCGTTCGGGGGAAGGGGCTCGCTTGTCCCCATTGCCTCCTCCTGCGCGCCCGGATACCATCCCCTTGCCTGAAGCGGGAGCGATGCGATGGCGGAGGCGGTCATCCTGGACGGCAAGGCCCTGGCGGCCCGTGTGCGGGCAGAGGTCCGCGAGCGCGTGGGACGACTCGCGGCCATGGGGGTGCGCATCTCTCTCCACGTCATCCTGGTGGGCGACGACCCGGCCTCCGCGATTTACGTGCGCAACAAGGGCAGGGCCTGCGAGGAGGTCGGGATTCACGGGGTGACGCACCACCTGCCGGCTTCGACCTCGGAGGAAGAGGTCCTGGCTCTGCTCGACGGCCTCAATCGGGACCCGGAGGTGGACGGCATCCTCGTGCAACTGCCCCTGCCACCGCACATCCGGCCGGACAGGGTCATCGAGGCCGTGGACCCGGCACGCGACGTGGACGGGTTCCACCCCGTGAACCTGGGCCGGCTCCTGTCCGACCGCCCGACCCTTGTCCCTTGCACGCCGGCGGGGATCCTGCGCCTGATTGACGACAGTGGCGTGGACCTGAAGGGGCTGCGGGCTGTGGTCGTGGGCCGAAGCCTCATCGTCGGCAAGCCCACGGCCCTGCTGTTGCTCGCCCGGCACGCGACCGTCACCGTGTGCCACTCGCGCACGCAAGACCTGCCGGAGCGGGTCCGCGAGGCCGACGTCCTGGTCGCGGCCATCGGGAAGGCACGCCTCATCCAGGGGGACTGGGTGCGTGAGGGCGCGGTGGTCGTGGACGTGGGCATGAACCGGGACGAGGCAGGACGGTTGTGCGGCGATGTGGACTTCGAGGCGGCCAGGACCCGGGCTCGAGCCATCACGCCTGTACCCGGCGGGGTCGGGCCAATGACCATCGCCTATCTGATGCGCAACACCCTTCAGGCCGCGTGCGCGCGACGGGGCGTCTTCCTCGATTGACTCGCCCAGGGGCGGTTTGTGTCCGGGCTTCTGCGACATCTCCCTTTCTCGTGGGCCGTCGGGCTCGCCCTGTTCGCACGGGGGAGGGGTCGGGTCCCGGTCGCCACCGCGGTATCGGTGCTCGGGATCGGGGTGGGGGTCGCGACCCTGACCGCGGTCCTCGCTGTCACGGGGGGGTTCGAGGAGGCCTTCCGCGAGCGCATCCTGGGCGTGTACCCGCACCTCGTGGTCGTGGCGCGGGGGGAGAGTTTCTCGGACTACGCCGAAGTGACTCGTCGCATCGCGGAGATGCCGGGAGTCGTTGGGGCCAATCCTTCCACCTACGACGAGATGATGATCTCCGCGGACGAGGGCACCGCGGGGGTCATCGTCAAGGGGGTGGACCTCGAGGGCGTGGACCGGGTCTCCGGGCTTTCTGCCTTGATGCGCTCTGGCTCGCTTGCTTCCTTGCGCTACGAGGAGGGCAAGCCCATGGGCGTTGCCATCGGGTGCGGGCTTTTCGAGCGGCTGCGCCTCAAGCCAGGGGACCGCGTCACCCTCACCTCGCCGATCCGCGGGATCGAGGGCCGCACTGCCGGCCCGCTCGGCATGGCGCCGATCCAAGGGGCCTTCGTGGTCCGGGACTGCTTCGATACCGGGTTTCACGAGTACGACTCCCGCCTCGTGGTCATGGACCTGCGCTCGGCCCAGGCCTTCCTGAACAGGGGTCCCGCGGTCCGCTGGGTCGAGGTGCGCCTCGCCGACCTCGACGCCACAGAGGCCGCTGGACGCATGATCCTGTCCGAACTGGAGCCCGTTTCCTTGTGGGACCTCCTTCAGGAGGTCTCGCGCCTGCGCGAGGATGCGGGCCGCGTGGCTGCTCGGAGACCCGTGACCTCAACTTTGGGGCTCATCATGGCTGTGCAAGGGCTCTACAAGTCCCTGCTCTATAGCGACCTCGGGTCCGGCCCCCCCAGGCGCTTTCGTGTCATTGACTGGAAGCAGATGAACCGGAACCTCTTCTCGGCCCTGCGGATGCAAAAGGTGGTCCTGGCCCTCTTCTTTCTGATCATTGTGGTGGTTGCGGCCTTCAACATCGTCGGGACCCAGGTGGTGGTCGCCCGCGAGCGTATCAAGGAGATCTCGACCCTGGTGGCGCTCGGCGCGAGCAGGAGGCAGTTGTATCGGGTCTTCGTTGCGCACGGGATGGTTTTGGGGGGCGCCGGGGTCGTTTTGGGCCTAGGCCTCGGGCTCCTCGTGGTCCGCCTGATCCGGGGCCTGGACTACGGGCTCGACCCGGCTATCTATCACATCCCGAAACTCCCAGCCGTGGTCCACCCGACGGACGCCGCGGTCATCGCAGGTCTCTCCCTCGCAGTCGTGTTCGCGTCGTGCCTCCTGTCGTCCCTGCGGGCCATCCGCCTGGACCCCATCGAAGGGTTGAGAAAGGTCGGATAGCGGCCCAACTAGACCAGGCTCGCCGCGAACCTCCCGAGGCCTGCGAGGTCGCGGACCTCCTCCGGGAGCAGGGGGACCGTGAAGAGCGGGATGGGCGAGACCGCGGCCCGCAGGTCTCGGAGATACGCCTCGTCGCGCTCCGCGAGGTCGCGGTACCTGCGGGCGAGCACGAGGACCTCTGTAGCCAAATCGCGCAGTTCCTCAGGGGACAAGAGGCTCATGGCTGGGTCCGAGCCGAGGGCGTCCTTCACCGTGGCCGCATCCACCACGCATCCCTCTCGTGCGTGTCCTGGCGCCCCACCGGGCGGCGGCCACACAAAAACCCGATTCGCCACCACCGCTGCGGGCGTGACTCCGCGTCCTTTGAGCGCCTCGAGGGTCGCTCGCACGGCCTCCGCGCATCCCTCCCCGGGCCGGACCACCACGAGCGCCGCGCTATCCGGGCCTGTCAAAAGCGCCCTCACCCGGGCCGCCCGCTCCCGAAACGCATCGAACAGGGGCTCGAAGGCGAGGACGAAATCTAGGACAGCCAGGAAGGTTTCCTCACCCGCGAACCTGCTGATTCCTTTCAGGATCAAAGAGTTCCAGCGTATCGCTTCGAGGCCGGCACGCGACAGTCCCGACGAGGCCTTGACGAACAGCTGGAAGACCTCTGAGGACAACAAGGCGTTCAGGCGCGCGGGCGCATCGAGGAAATCGAGGGCATGCCGCTCAGGCGGGGTATCGAGCACAATCCGGGTATAGCGGCCCGATTCCAAGGCCAAGAGCAGCCTCTCCATGGCCGCGTACTCGTGGGTCCCGGTCATGGTTGCGGCCGCCTTGCGGAAGAAAACATTGTCCGTGATGCGGCGCCTCTTGGCCTCGTCCGGGAGGTGATACGCAACCAGCCGATGTAACTCTGTCGCCGCATCCAGCACCATCGCGTGCAGGGAGCCGACCCCTCGCGCCTCGGCGAAGGCATCGAGCGAGACAGGCTCCTCCACCCCCGCCGGACCACACAAACCCAAGGACGTCTTGAGCCGATTCGAGGGGTCCACGGTGACCGCGAGGACCCGCTCCCCTCGCAAGGCGAGGCATGCGGCCAATGCCGCGGCCAGGGTGGTCTTGCCCACCCCGCCGTCCCCCAAGACCACGAGCACGGTGCTGTTACCCGCACGCTCGATGAGCGGCTCCAGGGGAGCGTTCACCTCCCGTCCCCTTGGCGATAGTAGCCGAAGACGTCCCCGAGCGCCTGGGACACCTCGCCGAGAGTGGCCCTGGCCCGGACGGCCTCGAGCACGGCCTCGGTCATGCCGCGGCCTGCCCTGGCCGCCTCCCGTACCCCGTCCAGGGAGCGGGCGATGCGGGTCTGGTCGCGACGACCACGGAACGCGAGGACCCGTGCGCGTGCCTCGTCTTCGAGCCTCGCAAGTGCGCGAGAGTCCACCCGCGCGGCTCGAACCTCTCCCCCCTCCTCCCGCAAACAGTTGACGCCGACGACCCGCGCCTCGCCCGACTCGAGCGCCTTCTGCTGGCGATACGAGGATTCCTCGATGGCCCGTCCGACGAACCCGCTCGCGATGGCCTGGACCATCCCGCCTTGTGCCTCGATGCGCGCAACCAGGTCCATGGCCGCGTGCGCGATGTGGTCGGTCAGGGACTCGACGACATACGAGCCGCCAAGTGGGTCCACAAAGTCCGCGACGTGGGACTCGTAGGCGATGACCTGCTGGGTGCGAAGCGCCAGCCGCGCCGTCTCCTCGGTGGGCAGGGACAACGCCTCGTCCAGGGCGTTTGTGTGCAAAGACTGCGTGCCGCCGAAGACCGCGGCCAGGGCTTGCAACGTGACTCGCACCACGTTATTCCAGGGCTGCTGCGCGGTGAGCGTGCATCCCGAGGTCTGGGTGTGAAAGCGCAGGGCGAGCGAGCGGGGGTCCTTGGCCCCGACCCCGCGCATCAGGGTGGCCCAGGCGACCCTCGCGGCGCGGAACTTCGCGACCTCCTCGAGGAAGTGGCTGTGGCAGCCAAAGAAGAACGACAAGCGCGGGGCGAAGGCGTCCACCTCCAGCCCGAGGCCCTGCGCTGCCCGGACATAGGCGAGGCCGTCCGCGAGTGTGAACCCGACCTCCTGCACCGCGTCGGCCCCGGCCTCCCGGATGTGGTAGCCGCTGATGCTGATGGGATTCCAGCGGGGCATGTGCCGCGTGCAGAACGCGATGAGGTCCGCCGCGAGCGTAAGACTTGGTCCAGGCGGGTAGATGTAGGTCCCGCGCGCCACGTATTCCTTCAGGATGTCGTTCTGCGTGGTCCCGGACAGGCGCCTCGGGTCCACCCCCTGCTCCTCGGCCACGACCCACAGCATCGCGAGCAGGGTCGGCGCTGTCGCGTTGATCGTCATCGAGACGGACACCCGGTCGAGAGGGATGCCCTTAAACAGGCGGGCCATGTCGTCCACCGTGGCGACGGACACCCCCACCCGGCCCACCTCCCCCCTCGCGAGGGGGGCGTCCGGGTCCAGGCCCATCTGGGTTGGCAGGTCAAAGGCTACGGACAAGCCGGTCTGGCCGTGCTCCAAGAGGTAGTGGAATCGCCGGTTCGTCTCCTCCGCGGTCCCGTATCCCGCGTACTGCCGCATGGTCCACAGACGGCCCCGGTACATGGTCGGGTGGATGCCCCGACGATACGGGGGCTCGCCAGGCAGGTCCAGTCCCTCGCTCCTCGCCAGCGCGACGGGCGTGAGCAGGAACGGCCACTCCTCGCCCGTGGAGAGGCGGTGCGCCCCATCGCCAGGCAAGATGCCGCGCGGGTCTGCTCCCACTTGCGCGAACCATTCTCGCAGCCGTTGCTCGTCGTTCATTCGAACTCCACGAGGTCGGCCCCTGTCTCCACGCGGTCACCCTCGGCCACGTGGACCGCCGCGATGGTCCCATCCCGACGCGCCTTCACCTCGTTCTCCATCTTCATCGCCTCGAGGATGACGAGCCCCTGTCCCACGCGCACCTGCTCCCCAGGCCGCACCAGGACCTTGACCACCCGACCCGGCATCTGGGCCCGGACTCGACGCGAGCGGGAGCCCGGCAAGGACCCGCCCGCTTCCTGGCCGCTTGCCCGGGCCCTGGCGACCGTCCACGAACGGCCCGGCCAGGTGACGATGGTCTCGCCGTCGAGGAGGCCGCTGGCCACGTGGGGCCTCAAGACACGTCCGGACGGGAGCCGGAAGACCCAATCGTGGGGGGTGCGGGCCACCTCCACCACGAGCGTCGCATCCCCGACCCGCACCTCGACGCTCTGCGCACCGACCCGCGCCACCTCCACTTCCCGTTCGCTTCCATCCTGGCCCCGCACGACGAACCGATGCATGCGGTCATCTCCACTCGCCACGAGGGCTCATGCGCGGCATCGCCACTGCCCTCCAGGCCGAGACGCGCCCCGACTCGACAGGCGCGCGCGAGGCGACCTCTTCTAGGAGGTGCGCCGCCACGGCGACCGCCGCCTCCTCGACCCCGACCCCCGCAGGAACTGGCAGCCCGATTCGCCCGAGGATCCCCGTGTCGTAGCGGCCCTCCACGAACTCCCCGGACCGGAGCACATGGAGCAGGAAGGGGAGGTTGTGGCGGACGCCCGCGATCTCGTATTCTTCGAGTGCCTGGACCATCCGCGCGATGGCCTGGCACCGATCCTCGCCCCACGCGACCACCTTCGCGATCATCGGGTCGTAGAACGGCGAGACCTCGTCCCCCTCCCCCACCCCGTCGTCCACGCGCACGAACGGCCCGCTGGGCCTTCGGTAGCGGATGAGCCTCCCCGGGCTCGGCAAAAAGCCGTTGAACGGGTCCTCCGCATAGACGCGGCACTCGAGGGCGTGGCCCCTCTGGCGCAAGTCGCCCTGGGACCAGGGCAGCGGCGCGCCGAACGCAACCTTCGTCATCGCGAGCACGAGGTCCACCCCCACGACCGCCTCGGTGATCGGGTGCTCGACCTGCAGGCGGGTGTTCATCTCGAGAAAGTAGAAGCGCTTGTACCGGTCCACCAAGAACTCCACGGTCCCGGCGCACTCGTAACCGATGGCCCGCGCGGCGCGGACCGCCACCTCGCACATCGCGTCCCGCACCTCACCCGGCAAATCGCAGGCCGGGGTCTCCTCGACGACCTTCTGATGACGCCGCTGGACCGAGCACTCCCGCTCGAACAGGTGCACGACCCGCCCATGTCGGTCGGCCAGGACCTGGACCTCCACGTGCCTGGGGCCGTCCAAGAACTTCTCCACGTAGAGCGAGCCGTCCCCAAAGGCGGCCACGGCCTCGCGCGAGGCCGCCTCGAACGCCGCGGGCAAGTCTTCCTCGCGCTCCACGAGCCGCATCCCCTTGCCCCCTCCCCCGGCCGCGGCCTTGAGCATGACCGGGTAGCCGGCCTCGGCCGCGTCCCTGCGCGCAGCCTCCACGTCCTTGGCGGGATTCAGGGAACCCGGAACGACCGGGACTCTGGCCTCTGCCATCGTCCGCCGGGCGAGGAGCTTGTTCCCCATGGCCCGGATCGCCTCGGCAGGAGGCCCGATGAAGACGATGCCCGCCCGGTCGCATGCCTCTCGAAAGTCGGCGTTTTCGGACAAGAAGCCATATCCTGGGTGGACGGCTGCGGCACCGGCCTTGCGGGCCGCCGCAAGGACCTTTTCGATGTCGAGGTACGACTCGCGCGGGGTGGAGCCGCCGAGCGAGACGGCCTCGTCCGCGAGCCGCACGTGGGGTGCGCCCGCATCCGGGTCCGAGTGGATCGCGACCGTCGGATATCCGGCCTGGCGCAAGGCCCTGATGACACGGACCGCGATCTCTCCGCGGTTCGCGACAAGGACCTTGGGACGAGGGTCATCCATCGGCTCGAGTCACTTGATCCGCGAGTTCACTTTCTTCGCAAGGGCATAGAGCGCGTCCGAGTCGCAGAACTTTCGCCCGCAGGACACGACGACGACGAGGTTGCGGTGGGGTTCGAGGAAGCCCACGTGAAGCACATCCCCCCAGTAGGCGAAGAACGAGGAACCCGCAACTGGGGCGATCTCGACGGAGTTCGGGTACGTCGCGAAGAGTTGCTCGTAGCGCTGGCGGGCTGAGCGAGGGTCTGGTCCGCGCAGGACCTGGATCGCAAAACCAAAGTCGTTCCCCTTCACCGGCTCGAAGTAAAGGGATTGGCGGTCCCGGTCCGGCTCCACCCCTGGGAGGGCGGTCCGCTGGAACTCGACCCGGCCCCCGGCCACCTCCGCCACATCCGCCGCAGTGAGAAGCAGCCGCGGGTCGGGGAGGGGCGGGGCGGTCGGCTGGGCCGGCGCCCCGGATGCGGGGGGAGGAGCCTCCGCGCCGCTGGTCGAGTTCAAAGGGGCGGTGGTCGGGCCCGCTGCTGCTGGCCCCGGCGCTACGGTGTTGGAGGCTCCTCCAGGGCTCGGCGCGGCTCGTGGTTGCTTTTCCGTCACGGCCTGCCCGGGCGTCCGAGCCGGTTCCCCCTCTGATTCGTCTTCCTCCCTCGGGGCTGTGGGATCACCGCGTCCGGGCGTTGCCTGCGGGCCTGGCGTGGCCGGGGACTGCTGTCCGGGCTCGGGCTCCTCGACTGCAAGGGCCGATGGTCGCGGCTGGTCTGCCGAGGTGCCCTGTGGAGTCTCCTTCTTGCAGGCCGAGGCGCCCACGATCAGCATAATCCCCACCCCGAGCACGAGCCGTCTCATCGCGTCCTCGCGCAAGCCCGTCCGGCATCGAAGGATAGGGGTGGTTGGACGCGTTGTCAAACGGTCCCGAGAGGCGAGGCCGGAGGGCTCGACGCGAAGACCCAAAAACCGCGTGGGCCACCCCGTCATGGTACGAAAAGTGCTAAACTGTGGGGCGGGTTCGGGGCCGTTGCGTCGAGGCATGCCCTCGCGCGGGCTCGAAGTGTCGGACGCGGCTTGATTCTCTGGGGGAGGCCGGGCGCGGGCGAGACAGGGGGTATGAAAATCATGCAGGGTTACAGGCAATCCCCGTCCGCGGCGGTAGAGTCTCGTCCAGGGTGGCTCATGGCCGAGCCATGCGGTCGGCCTTGTTGCGAGAGGCCGCTGGGACGGCCGCGCGGGCTCGAGGCTTTTGGAACCTTGGCGTCTTGGTTTGGAGTGGCGAACCACGGAGGTGACCCCATGAAGTCGTTTTGGAAGGTGGTGCTCCTTGTGGCCGTCGCGGGGTGGTCCGGGGTAGCCATGGCGCAGATTCCCCCAGGGAACCCGATCCCGCACCAGTTGAACGTGCAGGGGGTGCTGCGCAACGCGGGCGGGGAGGTGGTCAGCGGGGTCTACAACATGGTCTTCACCTTGTGGGACGCCCAGTCTGGAGGGAACCTCCTCTTCGACTCCGGAACGCAGACGGTGACCGTCACGGGGGGTGTGTTCAACACGTACCTGAACCTCGGCTCGACCGACCCGTTCAAGAATCGGAGCGCGGTCTGGCTTCAAATCCAGGTGGGGACAGACACGCTGCCCAGGCGGCCCATCACGTCGGTCGGGTTCGCCTACCAGGCCGAGCACGCCGAGGTCGCGGATGATGCTGATGTGGCGCGCTCTCTCCAGTGCACGGGTTGCATTGGGGACACGCAACTCGGGATCAACTATGCGGGGTCCACGAGCAAGGGCGGGCCGGCCACGGCCCTGTCCTGCACCGGCTGCATTGGGAGCACCCACCTCGCGGACGGCGGGATCGCGACTGTGGACATTGGGGATTTGCAGGTGACCACCGCGAAGATCGCAGCCGGAGCCGTGACGAGGGCGAAGATTGCCAACAACGCCATCGGGACCCAGCAGATCGAGAACGGCCAGGTCATGACCGACGACCTCGCGGACGGGGCTGTCACCACGGCGAAACTGGCCGCAGGGGCTGTCACGGGGCCGAAACTCGGGGTGAACTGGGCCCTGGGCGTGAGCGCGGGCGGGGATGCGGCCGGGCTTTCGTGTTCGACCGAGTGCGTCCAGCCCTCGGAGGTCTCGTTCTTCTACGCGGGGTCGTCGAGCAAGGGGGGACCCGCCACGGACGTGGCCTGCGCGAGCGCGTGTATCTCGTCCGACGAGGTGGGCTTCAACTTCGCGGGGTCGTCGAGCAAGGGAGGTCCGGCCACGGCGCTGTCCTGCACGGATTGCATCACCGCGGGGATGGTCCAGTTCAACTACGCAGGCTCCAACAGCGAAGGGGGCCCGGCCCTGAGCCTGTCCTGCTCCGGCTGCATTGGCAATACCCAACTCGGGGTGAACTATGCCGGGTCGTCGAGCAAGGGAGGCCCGGCCTCGGATTTGGCCTGCACCGCCTGCGTTCAGGACACGGAACTCGCGCTGACCTACGCCTACGGCGATTCGAGCCACCGGGCGACGGACCTCGAGTGCTCCGGCTGCATCGGGGCGGGCGACATCGGGGCTGGCGTCATTACAAACTCTCACGTGAGCGCGAGTGCGAACATCGCGGGGACCAAGGTCGCGGCGGCAACGACGTCCACGCGGGGGACGGTTCGAGTCGGGACTGGCCTGGCCCTGAACGGGGACCAGGTCAACGTGGCGTTCGCCGGCAGCGGGTCCGCGAACACCGTCGCCCGCAGCGACCACACCCACTCCGGGTTCTTGACGGACGGCGGTCCGTTCCATCTGAACCCAGGGAACGGCCTCATCTTCAATGACACGGATGCGCCCGCGCCGAACGAGGTGTATTTGTGGAACGCGGGCGGGAGCGAGAGCGGGGCGGTCCGCGTCGAGTTGCGACTCACGCACCCGGGCGGCAACGCGGACACGAGCCGCGAGTTCCGGATCAAGACCGAGTCCAACAATATCAACGCGGTCACCCACCGCTTCTACGAGACAGGCGATGCCTACCACTACGGCGGGCTGACCCTTGGCGGGGCTTTGTCCTGCACAAACTGCGTGAACTCCACGGCCATCGTGGACGGCACCATTACGAACGCGGACATTGCGAATGTCTCGGGCGCCAAGATCATGAGCGGGACCTCCGTCAACCTCGACACGGGGGACCTGACCGCGCGGTACGTCTATGCCTACCAGTTCTACGACCGGGACAACACGGGCTACTACATGAACCCGGCGGGCGATTCGCAGGTGTCGAGCATTTACGCGAACAACTGGTTCCGGGCCCGGGGGCAGACGGGTCTTTACTTCCAGGACTACGGCGGCGGGTGGCACATGACCGATTCCACGTGGATTCGGGCGTACAACAACAAACCCGTTTACGCTGATAACGAGATTCGGTCCGGCTCCAATATGCGCGCCCCCATCTTCTATGACCTGAACGACGGCAACTTCTATTTGGACCCGACCGGCAATACCCACCTCTATCGCTCGCTGTACGTGGACTACCCGCCCAATGTCGCCCACAACATCCTGGGTGACTTCGCCCCGTGGCTCGGAGGGAGCGCGAAGGGTCTAACGCAGTACTATGGGAACTATGTTTATCCGGGCCGGGCGGACGGAGTGGCCGGATGGAATACCGGGTGGTTTTTAGGCAGTCATGGGTCCTATGGTCTCTATACAAATACCGGTTTCTACATTTCGGGAAATCTGTGGGCCCCATTGATTTACGATGCGAACAATACGGGCTATTACCTGAATCCGGACGGGGCGTCGCAGGTTTCGACCATCTACGCGAACAACTGGTTCCGGGCCCAGGGGCAGACGGGGATTTACTGGGAATCCTACGGCGGCGGTTGGTACATGACGGATTCAACGTGGATCCGGGCTTACAACGGAAAGGCGATCTGGTCATCCAACACGATCCAGTCCGACTCGAACGTCCGCGCGCCCGTTTTCTATGACACCAACAACACGGCTTGCCGCTTTGACGGCACGGACGGGAACGGGTCGAGCACCTGGCGGCTCGGCGTGGGTGACATCAACGTCTGGGGCCACCTATGGTCGCAGTACACGACGATCGACTACGTCCGCCTCCGGGGCGAGGTGTACGCGGAGACGGGTTGGTTCACCACCCAGCACCACATCCCGGTGGGAAACGGATGGTACTACGTGGGTTATCCGTTTGCCCATTCCTGGCGCCAGTGGGCTGGGATGTTTTCTTACGGGTACTATAACGCGTCGTCCGAGACCTTCAAGAAGGACATCCACGATTTCGAGGGGGATGACCTCGACTGGGCGCTGAACGCGGTTCGGAAGGTCCGGACCGCCCGCTACTACCTGAAGGAGGAGACCAACGACCGCGAACTCGCCACGAGATTGGCAAACGAGCAGGTGCGGCGGGAGATCGACGAACTGCGGCAGGGGCTCGTGGCCGAGGGGCGCACCCCGGAACAAGTCGAGCGGTTCATGAAGGAGGAGACCCGCGAGGACAAGATGGCACAGCGATACGAAATGGCCTTTAACCGGTACTATCGCCCGGTCCCGCGTATGGGGGTCATCGCCGAGAGTCTGCCGGACGAACTTGCCATCTTCGGGCGGGACAAGCGCGGGTACGGCCTCGCCGAGATGGACGGCCTCCTGGTCGCCGCGGTCAAGGCCCTGGACCGGAAGCTGCAGGAGCGCGAGCAGCGCATCGTGGAACTCGAGGACCGCGTGGCCCTGCTCGAGCAGGTCCTCGTGGACGCCGGGATCCTGAAGTAGCCGGCGATTTGCTCCTTCCTCCCATCTCTTGAGTACAATCGCCTCCGGAGGTGTCCGATGGACTGGTCCGGGCTGGATTGGGAAGCGGTGGTGCGGGACGTGGCGAGGGTTCATGCGGGGGGTACGGCCGCGGGCATCACGCGCTTGCAGGGGGACGCATCGAGCCGGACCTATTACCGGGTGAGTCGGGACGGGGCGAGCGTCATTGCGATGAGGCTCGCGGAGGACCCGCTCAAGAGCGACGAGGTCGTGGACGGCGAGCGGCCCAGGTCCGTGCCGTTTCTGGAGGTCGGGGCGTACCTGCGCCGAGGGGGGATCCCGGTCCCGGAGGTTTTGCACGTGGACCTGGATGTGGGCGTGATCCTGCTCGAGGACCTCGGGGACCGGACCGTGGAGAGGGCGCTTGCGGAAGGGCTGGACAAGTCGTCTTTGTACCGGGAGGCGGTCCGACTCATGGCGGACATGCATGCGCATGCGGCGCGAGAGCCGGACCCGGACTGCATCTGCTTCCGCCGGAGGTTCGGGGAGGGGCTGTTGCGTTGGGAACTCGAGCACTTCTACGAGTGGGCCCTTGTGGCCTGGACGGGCAAGACCCCGACTTTGGCGGAGCGCGCGGTGCTGGAGGCATTCTTCGCGGACGTGGTGAGGCGGCTTTGCGCGCTGCCCCAGGGCTTCGTCCACCGCGACTTCCAGAGCCGCAACCTCATGCTCCATCAAGGGCGATTGCGCCTGATTGACTTTCAGGACGCCTTGCTCGGGCCGTACGTCTATGACCTCGTGGCCTTATTGCGCGACTCCTACGTGGCCTTCACCTTGGAGGAGGTCGTGGCAATCCAGGCGACCTTTCTGGAGGAACGCGCGGCGCGAGGGTTGTATGCGCCGGAGCCCGGAATCCTGATGCACGACTTCCAGTTGCAGGCACTCCAACGTAAACTCAAGGACGCGGGCCGGTTCGTCTACATTGACCGCGTGAAGGGCAACCCCAAGTTTCTACCGAACATCCCGCGCTCGCTCGCTTACGCCCGGGAAGCCATGGAGCACCTCGGGGAATACGAGGCGGCCCGCGAGGTCCTGGCCCGCTACCTGCCGGAGTCGTTCGCGTGAGGGCGATGGTTTTTGCCGCCGGGCTCGGGGAGCGCCTACGGCCTGCCACGGAGCACGTGCCCAAGCCCTTGTTTCCGGTCTTGGGGGTCCCGGTCATCGAGTGGGCGCTCTTGGCCTTGCGCGCGGTCGGAGTCACCGATGCGGTTGTCAACCTGCACCACCTTCCGGCCCAGGTGGTAAGACGGGTGGGAAACGGGGGGAGGCTCGGGGTCCGGGTGCAGTACTCCGACGAGCCGATCCTTTTGGGAACTGGCGGCGCCCTGTGGGCCGTCCGGGATTTCTTTTGCCGTGAGGAGGCCTTCCTGGTGCACAACGGCGACGTTTGGCATGACTGGGACCTTTCAGAGCTGCTTGCGGCGCATCGCGCTCGGGGTGCAGACGCGACGTTGGCCCTGGTCGAGGACCCGGCTCAGCCCGAGGCCCACGTAGTCGAGGTGTCGGAGGGGCGCGTGGTGGCGATCCGGGGAAGACCCAGGCCGTGCGAGGGCCGAGGGGAGGATGTCCGGGGCAGGTACGTGTTCTCGGGAGTGTCGGTCCAGACGCCGCGCCTGCTGGACTATCTGCCCGAGGGAGAGGTTTCGTGCCTGGTCGGACAGGGGCTGATTCCAATGCTCGAGGAAGGGCGGCCCGTGGGGGCGTATTTAGCCCGTGGGGCCTTCTGCGACATCGGGACCGAGGCCCGGTATCTGGCGTTGCAGTGGGACCTCCTGGCGCGGGGACCCGAGGCCTTGTTCGAGCGGCGGGGGTTGGAACCGCCCGTGGAGCGGGAGCAAGGGGTCTGGTTGCTCAAAAAGGCGGAGGTGCGAGCAGGTGCGGTCCTCGAGCCCCCGGTCCTTGTATGCGATGGTGCTCGCATCGAGGACAGGGCCCGGGTTGGCCCCAGGGTCGTGGTGTGCGAGGGGGCGAGCATCGAGTCAGGAGCGAGTGTCCAGGACGCGGTGGTCTTTCCGGGCGTGCGTGTGGGGGGCGTCGTGACGGGGATTGTGGTGGCGTAAGGCCGGGCCTCGGGAGGACTCCGCCGAGCCTCCTCCCCCCGGCCCCCTGCGGGGCCTCCCGCCGTTCTCCGGCCAACCGGCAGACCACTCCCGCCGCGCCGCGCATCCGCGACGCGCCCACCTGTCCCCCCCCTCGGTGACCGCCGGGGCACGGTGCCGGCGCCCGCGCCCCGACCGTCGGGCCTGCTACTCTACTATCGGGAAACGACCGGGAAGCGTTCCGCATGGTGCCTCATCGTCCCCTCCTGAACCACGACGCAGCCAGGAAGACGACGGCCAACCCACAACATCCCCACGCGAACCAGTCGCCGTACCTCTGAAAAATGGTCTCGCCCTGAAGCAGGGCGACATCCGCCACCAGGACCTCGGGTCGCTCCAACGAGGTCTCGTGAATGACCCGCCCCACCGGGTCCACGATGGCGGACACCCCGGTGTTCGTGGCCCTGACAAGAAAGCGCCTGTTCTCGATGGCCCGGAAGGTCGCAAGGGCAAGGTGCTGGTACGGCTCGGTGGTCTTGCCGAACCAGGCATCGTTCGTGATGTTGACAAGAAAATGGGGGGCCTTGTCATGCAGGCGTCTCGTAAAGGCCGGGATGATGTCCTCGTAACAGATCATGACCCCGATGCGGGTTTTCCCGAGCTCGAATACCTCGACCGTCTTCCCTGGCCGGAAGTCCCCGGCTTCCGGGAACCAGTCCTTGAGAAAGGGGAACCAGTCCGAGAAGGGCAGGTACTCCCCGAAGATGAGCAGGTAGTTCTTGTCGTAGCGGCCCAGGACCCGGCCGTCCACATCGAGCAACAAGGCGCTGTTGTAGTACGCCTGCTTGCTCCCCCCCTCGGCATCCTCTTTGACCGTGATCGCTCCGAACAAAAGCGGCGTGCGAAAACCACGCATCGCCGCGTTGCGGTCCCGCTCCGGGGTCTTCCGGTCCGCCTCGAGCGCGGGCCTCGGTTCCTCCGGGTCCCCAGGGGGCGGCGGCTCGTCCGACACGTAGAGCGCGAAGACGCTGTGAGGCAAGGGGTAGCCCCCCCGGAACGGCAGGAAGGCCAGTGCTCGCATCCCGGGCACAGGGGACTCGGGCACGACCACGCTCGGCTCCTTGTCAGCCCCGACGCGTGCGATGGCCCCCTTGCGCCCAAGGAGCCACGCCCGACCCGCCCCGTCCCCCGCGATGGCCACGAACCTATCCCCGGCCGGCAGAGACGACCGGCGGCATTCTTCCTGGCACCGCAGCAAGCCATGCTCGGTGAGGACAAAGGTGACTCGCCCCGCTGCGATGCCTCGCACCTCACCGGTGTCCGGCCTCGCAACTGTCCTCAAACCCCGCAGGTCTCCCCGCATCAAAACCCCATCCCGCCCCCCGATCCACAGACCCACGCCTTCCGCCCAGGACACGGCACCCAAATCGGCCAGCGTCCCGATCTCGAGTCGCCTGACCCGCTCCCCGTGGAACACGACGACCGTGCCCTCGCTTCCCACCGCCACGAAGGTATCGCCCCCGGTCCACGCGACGGCCTTGAGGTCCGCGGTCACCCCGGTCTCCACCGGGCGCCAATGGCCCTCCTTGCGCAGGACCGCGCTCCCCTGGACCCCGACGGCCACCGCCGCCCCGCTTCGCGGGGCCACTGCGACCGCGAGGAGGTCCCGATCCGTGCCAGTGGGCTCTCGCCGCCACCCCTTGTCATCGCGCACATACGCGGCGCCTCGAGGACCCACGGCCACGACGAACCCCTCATGGGCCGCGCCCACTGCGGCCACACCGGTCGCCTTGAGCGTCGCGGTGGCAGCCTCGTCCAGCCGCAGCACACCGTCGTGGGTGACGAAGGCAATGCGTGCGTCGGACCCTGCGGCCACGGCTACGGCGTCCATCGTCCTGGAATAGACCTCGCGCAGGGGGAGGTACGACGACTCGGGCCACACGATCAGGTCGGGGTGATGTTCCTGCTCGACCCGCCTCGACAAGAGGTGGTGCTTGAGCAGGTTCCCATAGAGCACCCTGACCTGCTCTTGCCAGGGCAGGGGGGAGCCGTCTGGACGCTTGGCCTCCTTCTCCCAGACCCCGATGTCGGGCTCCACCACCGCGACCTTGAAGCGTGGCGACTCCGATACGAGCCGGTCCACCTCCCCGATGCGCACAACGCCATACCCGACTGCCGCCACAAACAATGCCGCCGCAACCACCACGAGCACCGCGGGGAACGGTTCGCGGGCGAGGCGCGCGCTCACGACCGCAGCGACCGCCGCGTTGACCAGGGCCAAAAGGAAGGTAAGCCCCGCAACCCCCGTCACCTCGACAACCTGGGTCACTGCGTGAAAGCGCTGCTGACCGTTCGCGAAGTACCACGGGAAGATGAACGGGACCAGGTGCTCGCACGCGGTGAACAGGACTGGAAACGCGACGAACCACAGGGCGGGGCGGCTCAGACTCGTGGCCACGTGGGCACTGATCCCTGCGGCCAGCGCGAAGGGAATGGCCTGGTAGCAGGCCACGAGTGCGGTCAGTGCCCAGGCTGGCGTGGGCGCCATGTGTCCGAACTCTCGTAGGACGTGCGATATCCAGTAGAAACCGCCAAGATTGGTCGCAAGGCCCGCCAAAAACCCGAGGAACAACCCGCCTCGCAAGGTCCGCCCGCGGGCCGCGACCAACAAAGGCACCAAGGAGACCCATTGGAGGGGAAAAAGGTCAAAGGTCGGGAAGGACAGGAACACGAGGCATCCGGACACGAGCGCGAGCGGGACACCCAGCGCGACGTGGACTCGCCCCGGCGTGGCGACCGGGGCTTTTCCTCGGCCCCGACTCATGAATCCTCGCCCTGAAGCCGCTTCAGGCAGTGGACCGCGTCCGCACCGCGAACGAGCACCGTCTTGTGTCGGGAGCGTTCTCCCCGAAGCAGTGATACGGCCCCGGCATGCACCCCGAGCCTTTGGGCCAGGGTCTCGAGGGCCTCGCGCGTGGCCCGCCCCCCCTCTGGGGCCGCGCTAACCTCGATACGCAGCCGCCCACCGGACACCCCCGCCACCCGGCACCGCCCGGCCTTGGGTCGAACCGTGACCTCGAGGACGACCCCATCCGGGTGCATGCCAACGGTCACGGGCGCGGAAGAACGAGGCATCAGAGGTTCTCCGTGCGACGATACCAGCACAAGACCCCCGGCTCTTCAAGCGAAAGCGGTCGAACCCAGACAGACCATCTGGTCGAGGAGTCCCTCCCCTCGACCACCCCGATGCGGACACCCTCCTGGACCGGACAGTTCTCGCAGGGGCAAACCCGCCGGAACAACGCCTCGTGACAGAACCGGCCTGGGGCTTCCCGCACGTCGAGCGCCGCCTCCTCAGCCCAGGCTCGATTGGCCCGCAGCACCCGGAAGTCAGGTGTCACGAGGGCCAGGGGGTCCTCCCAGGCATCGAACACCATTTGCAGTTCGCGCTTGGCCCGCTCGAGGGCGCGGGTTCTCTCGGCCACGAGGGCCTCGAGTGCGCGGTTCTGATCTCGAAGGCGCAGGGCCATCTCGTGGTTCTCCCGGGCCAGCCGACACTGTTCGATCACCCCACGCACCCCCCGCACCAGCGTCTCATTGTCCCACGGCTTGGTGAAGAAGGCATGCACAGCCCCGCGGTTGACCGCGTCCTGCACGGCCAGAAAATCCACGGCTCCGGTCAGCATCACCCGTCCAATGAAGGGGTCGGCGCACCGCGCTGCCTCGAGCGCCTCCACGCCCTCGCCGTCCTCTACGCGCAGTTCCACGACCACGGCGGAAGGCCTGCTTTGCGTCAGAATCTCGCGAGCCTCTGCCAGAGTGGAGACAGCCTCCACACGCAGTCCGTCCGCGGCCAGGACCCGGGCCACGGCGCGACGGCACCCCTCGTCGTCGTCCACGACCAGCACGCTCGGGGACTCGGACCCGGTCGAAGAACCACCGGGAATCGGCGCCGCGCTCACAGGTCCTGCTCGTCAATGATGACCGCGCCCGTCTCCGAGCGCCGCACGTAAGTGATCCCTGGATAGCGCGCCTCTAGGTCCTTGAGCAAGGCCGCCTGCCGGTCCACCTCCCGGGTCAGTCGCTCGTTCTCGTCGCGGAGGCGACGCTGCTCCAAGGCCAGCCGCACATCGAGGCGCAGGGTGTCGTCATCCCACGGCTTGGTGAAAAAACGATACACCTCGCCCTCGTTGATGGCCCGGAGCGCGAGTTGCAGGTCCGCGTGTCCGGTCAACAGGATCCGAATGGCCCTCGGCCGCAGCCTCTTGGCCTCCTGAAGCAGGTCGAGCCCCTTCATCTGTGGCATCAGGTGGTCGCTGATGACGACATCCACCTCGCGCCCCTTCAGGACCTCGATGGCTTCCAGCGGCTCCTGGCACTTGATGACCTCGTGGCCATCGAGTCGGAGCGACCGCTCCAGCGCGTTCAGGACGAACTCCTCGTCGTCCACGATTAGGATCACGGCCCTGTCATCCATCCCGACCTCCCAATCGAGGCTGACCCGAGTATACCCCCAAAGCCTGCGCTGGCGATTCGCGATGCCCAGGCGGCGCCTGCACTCCTCCACCGTGGCCACGTCTCGGCCCTGGTCGCGCACCATGCGGGCGGCCTGCTCGACCAGTTCGCCATTGGAGCGGGCCATCGTGCCTCCCGGCAGGTAGAAGTTGTCCTCGAGACCCACCCGGACGTTGCCCCCGAGGCCGATCGCTGCGGCCGCGAGCCTCCACTGGTCGCGCCCGATCCCGATGACCTGCCAGTTCGCCCCGAGCGGTAGCGAGTCCACCATGGCAACAAGCGCCCGCGTGGTCGGGGGAACGCCGCCCAGGACACCCAGGATCAGGCTGTACTGGAGCGGGGGATCGAGCAGGCCCATGTCCAGGAGTGGGAGCGAGGCGGCTATGTGGCCCAAATCGAAGCACTCCATCTCGGGGCGGGTGCCTGCCTCCCGCATGGCTCGGAGGATTGCAATGATCTCGTGAAACGGGTTGGCGAACACGAACTCGAACACGAACTCCTTGCGGCCTGGGTGGTACTTCGCATAGTTCATCGAGCCCATGTTCAGGGCGCCGATGGCCGGGCGCAGGGCCTGGATGGGCGCGGTCTTTTTCTCGACAGGGATGCCCACCGCCCCGGTCGAGAAGTTGATGACGACCGGGCACTCGGCGGCCACCGCCTCGGAAATGGCCCGGTAGTCCTCGACCTCGTACGAGGGGGTCCCGTCGGGTCGCCGCGCGTGGATGTGCACGATGGCCGCCCCGGCCTCGAAGGCGCGCCGTGCCTCGGCGGCGTATTCCTCGGGGGTGTAAGGGATGGCCGGGCACTGGCGCCGGTCCGCGACCACGCCGGACAAGGCGCAGGTGAGGATGCAGGGTCTCTCGATGTCGTGGTTCATTGTCCCCTCCACACGGGGGCGCGGCGCTCGAGGAAGGCCCGCATCCCCTCGGCCGCGTCCTCCGTGGCCAACAGGACCCCGAGTCGCTCGCACATCGCGTCCACTGCGGCCTCCACGGGCATCCCCTCCACATCGCGCAGGGCCTGCCGTCCTAGGCGGAGCGCGAGGGGGGCCGCTGCAGCCAGGGCATCCACGACCCGGTTCACGACCGCGTCCAGTTCCGCGGCGGAGACGGCCCTGGTCACGAGCCCCATGGCCTCGGCCTCGCGTGCCGTCACCCGCCCGCCTGTCAGGACCATCTCGAGCGCCTTCCCGCGGGTAGACCTACGCAGGATCAGAGGCGCGATCATCATGGGGAACAGGCCCACGCGGACCTCTGGGGTCCCCACCTCCGCGTCCTCCCGCGCGTACGCGAGGTCGCACGCGAGGGCCAGACCCAGGCCTCCGCCCAGGCAGTGCCCGTTGATCCGCGCGACCAGGGGCAACGGATACGTCCATAGTCGTTTGAGGAGCCCTGCGAAGGCTCGGAGGCCCTCGGAGTCCGACCCCCTGGCGAACACACCCGGGTCCCCGAGGTCCGCCCCGGCGCAGAAGACCCGGTCCCCGGCCCCGCTCAGGCACACCACCCGCACCCCGTCCGCCTCGGCCCGGTCCAGCCCCTCTCCCAACAAAGCCAACGTCGGGCGGTCTAGGGCATTGCCCTTCGCGGGACGGTTCAAGGTCAGGCGGGCCACAAGACCTCGGACCTCATACAAGACCGCGGGACCCACTGCCTCCATCACCGAATCCTCCCACCCCCACCTCGTTCCCGACGAGGACGAGCACGTCCCCGGGCCGCACTCGGGCCCCGACCGTGGCATGGACCTCTTGCACCACCCCATCCCGAGGGGCGCACAGGGTCGTTTCCATCTTCATGGCCGAGACCACGACCACGGCCTGGCCCCAGACGACGCGGTCCCCAGGCGCGACCAGGACCCGCACGACCACCGCCGGGGTCGTTGGCATGACAGCGCCCTCTGGGCACGCGGGTCGCGTCGCCCCATCGCCTCGCCCCAGCGGGAGTAGGCGCACCCGCCGGGTCCGGCCCCGCCAGGCGACCCACACCTCGCCGTCCGGGGCGCGTGCTGTCCTCAAGGACGCGACATCCCTCCCCACCGCGACCACGTGCCGTCCGGGCATGCTCGACAGGACCCGGACATTGCGCGCTAGCACCTCGACCACCCGCTCTCCGACCTGGTACCTCCGCGCGCTCATCGCCCGAACCCCTTGAGGGTGCGCCACGGGGTCTTGGCGCTGCGCGGGGCATCCGCGGCCATCGCACCAGGCACGCCGGGCCCTGAGCCGGCGAGCCCCTCGAGGCGGCAGCCAAGGGCCGCCACCTCGTCCGCCCTGGGGTCCGGGGTCCAACCAGCCAAAAACTCCTCGAGAAACCCCGTGTGGACCTCGCCTGCCCCAAACGCCTCCGACCCCACGAGCGCGATGAGGAACTCAATGGTCGTCTCGACTCCGAGGATGACGCACTCCTCGAGGGCCCGCACCATCCGCGCGATGGCTGCGGGCCGGTCCTCGGCCAGGACCGCGACCTTCGCGAGGATCGGGTCGTAATGCACGCTGACCTCTGTCCCCGCCACGACCCCGGCATCGAAGCGCACGCCAGGACCGGCAGGGGCCTGAACCGCGAGAACCCGCCCCGGACAAGGCGCGAACCCCCTCGTCGGGTCCTCGGCGTAGATCCGGCACTCGATGGCGTGCCCCCTCGCGCCCATGTCCTCCTGGCGGAAGGGCAGGGGCAGGCCGGCCGCGACCTCCAGCTGGCGGCGCACCAGGTCCAGGCCCGTGCGCATCTCGGTTACGGGGTGCTCGACCTGGAGCCGGGCGTTGACCTCCAGAAAGTAATAGCGGCCCTCGTCCAGCAGGAACTCGACTGTCCCAGCGCCCACGTATCCCGCGGCGCGGGCCGCCGTCACAGCCGCGCGCCCCATCGCCTCCCGCAGGTGGTCGTCCAGGGCCAAGGACGGGCTCTCTTCCACGACCTTCTGGTGGCGCCTTTGGAGCGAACACTCCCGCTCGAATAGGTGCACGACGCCGCCGTGGGCGTCGGCCAGGATCTGGAACTCCACGTGCCGGGGCCGGCGCAGGCGCTTCTCGAGATACACCCTCCCATCCCCGAACGCGGCCAGGGCCTCGCTTGCTGCAGCCACAACCGCCTCGCGCAGTCGCTCGGGGTCGTCCACAACCCGCATTCCCTTGCCCCCGCCCCCGAGCGCGGCCTTGACCAGCACCGGGAACCCGATCCGCCTGGCCTCGGCCTCCAGGGCATCCGGGTCCTTTGCGGGCTCAAAGGTCCCCGGGATCACGGGGACCCCTGCCCCGGCCATGACCCGCCGCGCCGCAGTCTTGTCCGCGAGCAGGGCCATCACGTCCGCAGGGGGGCCGATGAAGACGAGACCCGCATCCAGGACGGCCCGCGCGAAGGCCGGGCTCTCCGAGAGGAAGCCGTAGCCGGGGTGGATGGCCTCGCACCCGGTGGACCTGGCCACCTCGATCAGTTTGCCAGCGTCCAGGTAACTGCGCGCAGGCTCAGGGTCCCCGAGCGGTACGGCCTCGTCTGCGGCGGCCACGTGGGGGGAATCGCGGTCCGCGTCCGAATAGACCGCGACGCCGACGATCCCCATCTCGCGCAGGGTGCGCAGGATACGGACCGCGATCTCGCCACGATTGGCGACCAGGACCTTGCGAAACATTGCGTCACATCCGAAAGATTCCATGCCCGCGTTCGCCGCTTCGGGGCACGCGCAGGGCCACGGCGAGCGCGAGCCCCAGCACGTCCCGAGTCGCAGCGGGGTCCAGGATCCCGTCGTCCCAGAGGTTCGCGGTGCTCCAGTATGCGCTCCCCTCGACCTCGGCCTGGGCTACGATGGGGGCGCGGATCGCCTCCTCTTCCTCGGGCGAGAGGGGGGGCAACCCCTCGCGCGCCCGCTGCTCGTTCTTGATCGAGACCAGGACCGAGGCGGCCTGGTCCCCTCCCATGACCCCGATCCGCGCGTTCGGCCACATCCACAGGAAGCGCGGGCCGTAGGCCCGACCGCACATCCCGTAGTTGCCCGCGCCGTACGATGCGCCGACGATCACCGTCAGCTTCGGCACCGTGGCCGTGGCCACCGCGTGCACCATCTTCTGCCCATCCTTCGTGATCCCTGCGCGCTCGTAGTCACGGCCGACGATGTACCCCACGATGTTCTGGAGGAACAACAGCGGCACCCCGTCCCGGTCGCACAACTCGATGAACTGCGTGGCCTTGAGGGCGCTGTCCGAGAACAGGACCCCGTTGTTGCCCAGGATGCCGACCCGATACCCGTGGATGTGGGCCCACCCGCACACCAGGGACGGGCCGTAGAGGGCCTTGAACTCGAGGAACTCCGAGCCGTCCACGAGTCGGGCGATGACCTCGCGGCAGTCGTAAGGCGTGGCGAGGTTGCGGGGGACGATCCCGTAGATCTCGCGCGGGTCGTACAGAGGGGGCCGAGGCTCGCGGTCCGGGGGCCGCGGCGGGTCCCCGTCGGGCAACATCCCGACGATCTCGCGCACGATCCGGATCGCCTCGGCGTCATCCTCGGCGTAATAGTCCGAGACGCCAGAGTCGCGGCAGTGGACCAGGGCGCCCCCGAGTTCCTCGGCCGAGACCTCCTCCCCGGTCGCTGCCTTCACGAGGGGCGGCCCACCCAGGAAGATCGCGCCGGTGCGGTTTACGTGCACCACGTGGTCCGACATGGCGGGGATGTAGGCCCCGCCTGCGGTGCACAGGCCCATCACCGCCGTCACCTGCGGGATGCCCATCTTCGACAGGATGGCCTGGTTGTAAAAGATGCGGCCTCCGTCGTCCACGTCCGGGAAGACCTCGGACTGCAAGGGCAGGTATGCCCCTCCCGAGTCCACGAGCATCACGACGGGGAGGCGGTTCTCCATCGCGATGGTCTGGGCGCGGAGGGTCTTCTTCACCCCCATCGGGTAGATCGCCCCGCCCCGGACCATGGGGTCGTTCGCGTAGACCAAGCACTCGCGGCCCGCAACGACGCCGATCCCGGCCCGCGAACCCGCGCCATGCACGTCGCCCTCGTACATCCCACGCGCCGCGAGCGGGGCGATCTCGAGCCAGGGCGATCCGGGGTCCAACAGAAGGTCCAACCTCTCCTGCACGGTCAGTTTGCCCAGTTCCGCGTTGCGGCGCCGAGCCCTCTCGGAGCGCTCCTCCCGAGCCCGTCGCAACTCCTGTTCAAGGTCGCGCACCAAGGCCTCCATGGCCTCGCGGTTCGCGCGGTACTCCGGGTCATCCGGGTTCACTGGGGTCCCGATCACCGGCATGTCTGTCCTCCTGTCCTACCCCCGCAGGACCTCCTCCGCGATCACGAGCCGCCGGATCTCGCTGGTCCCGGCCCCGAGCGTAAAGAGGCGCGCATCCCGATACAGACGGCTGACCTCGTACTCGTCGCAATAGCCGTAGCCACCGTGGATTTGCACCGCGTGGTCCACCACCCGCTGCGCCGTCTCGGCAGCGAACAGGAGCGCCGCAGCCGCGACCTTGTGGACCTCGGTGCCGGCCCCACCCCGCTCCATCTGCCCGGCCAGGACCGCGGCCCTTCGCGCAAGCAGGCGAGCGGCCTCCACCTCGGTGTACATGTCTGCGATCTTGGCCTGGATCATCTGGAACGACGCGATCGGCCGACCAAACTGGCGACGCTCGCGCGCGTACGCCACAGCCAGGTCCAGGGCGCGCTGTGCCAGGCCCACGGCTCCGCTTGCGAAGAAGGCCCGCTCGATGTCGAGCCCTTCCATCATCACCTCGATCCCGCCGTTCACACGGCCCAGGACGTTCGTCTCAGGGACCCGGCAGTCCTCGAACACCACGTCCCCGGTCGGGGAGGCCCGGTGCCCCATTTTGGCGAGCGGGCGCGACACGGTGAAGCCTGGGGTGCCCCGCTCGACCAGGAAGGCCGTGATCCCATGAGGGCCGGCCTGGGGCTCGGTCTTTGCATAGACCAGGACCAGGTCTGCAATGGGGCCATTCGTGATGAAGGTCTTGCGTCCGTTCAGCACGAAAAAGTCCCCATCCCGGGTGGCCCGCGTCGTGATCCCCACGGCGTCCGAGCCGGCCCCGGGCTCCGTCAGGGCCATGCACCCCACGATCTCCCCGCGACAAAGGCCGGGAAGCCACCTTCGTCGCTGCTCGTCCGTGCCGTTGCGGGCCAGGTTGTGGGCGCACAGGTTCGAGTGCGCCCCATACGACAGGCAGAGCGAGGGCGAGCCCTTGGCCAGCTCCTCCCCGACCAGGGCCCCGGTGAGCAGGTCGGCCCCTCCGCCCCCGAAAGCCTCGGGCAGGGTGAGCCCGAGCAGCCCGAGGTCCCCCATCCTGCGCCAGATGTCCTCGGGGAGCGCGCGTGCCTCGTCCCACGCCGCGGCGTGGGGACGAACCTCGCGTTCCACAAAGGCCCGCACCACCTCGACGATGGCTCGCTGGTCCTCGGTCAGTTCGAAGTCCACGGCCCCTCCTCTTCCGGGAACGCGGCCCGCCCCGCCACGCAGGCATCATACTCCGTTCGCGCCGCCGCGCGGAGATGCCTTTCGAGGCGCAAAGGTTGAAAGTTTTTTGCCCGCGCCGTACCATTCTTTTCGTAGGGGGTGCGCATGGGACTGCGGGTCCTGGTCATAGACGATGAGCCTGGGTTCCTTCAGATGCTCCACGTCGTGTTGTCCCGCGCGGGCTACCAGACCACGACCGTGACGAGTGCGGAAGAGGCCCTGGCGCTCTTGGAGCGGTCCTCCTGGGACCTGTGCCTGTGCGACCTCAAGATGCCCGGAATGGACGGCATGGGGTTCCTCGCGGAACTCAAGCGGCGGGGCATCCAGACCACGGTCATCGTCATGTCGGCCTATGGCTCCAACGAGACGGCCATCGAGGCCATGAAGTCGGGGGCCTACGACTACATCAGCAAGCCGTTCCAGCCAGACGAGATCCTCTTGACTCTGCGCAAGGCCGAGGAGCGTGAGCAGTTGCGCCGCGAGAACCTCGAACTGAAGTCCCGCATGGCCCACCCCACGCCGCTCGTCTTCAAGTCCGACGCGATGCAGCGCATCGTGCAGACCGTGAACC